>Ga0099822_1002224_pt1 | contig 24013 bp, 15 predicted proteins | sample CowpeawhiteBW_FD_76839 | JGI IMG/M metagenome (GOLD analysis project Ga0099822, IMG submission 76839) | Root nodule microbial communities of legume samples collected from California USA - Cow pea white BW | ecosystem: Host-associated > Plants > Roots > Nodule | place: USA: California | collected... | reverse complement strand
TTTTATATATTTTGTTATGTACACATATATGTATATATTGTTAAGCTTATATATAATTTTATAGTATTATTATATTGTTATTAGTTAATTAGTTTTGATTTCGTTCCTACTTGCATTCTTTTATATATTTTGTTATGTACACATATATGTATATATTGTTAAGCTTATATATAATTTTATAGTATTATTATATTGTTATTAGTTAATTAGTTTTGATTTCCTATATATTTATAAGGGTTATGCATTCACAATTTATGATATTAGATACATTATTATTTCTAATAATAATAATTTTAAAAAAATATTTATAATATAATACATTGTTTAATAGAATTATTGCATTGAATTTTATTTTATTTTTATTTTTATTTTGCTTTTGGATGTTACATTTCCAATATATTGTTCAAATTGGAATCTCAACATCTTTCTAATCCACCTTTTCACTAAGTTTCCAAGTTTCCTACAGGTTCTAACTCTAAGGATCCTAAGTCAACCCTTGTGTAAATGGGGTTCACATCACCATCAAATTTATGTCAGACTAGCAAAATGTATTTTTTAATAATTATGTAATTTTTCATGTTTGTTTGTGGACTTATATGTTTGTATTCTTTAATCCATATGTCTGCTGTCCAGGAACATTTACCTAGGGTAGAATAAGGATTTTGTATGCACCATTTATATTCCAATTTTCAAAAAAAAGAAATTACAGGAAAAAAAATTGAATAGTCTAATGTGAAGGGTTACTACAAACACACACCCTCAAGGTTAGGAAAGAGAAATGAGTAATATATAAGAAGAGAATGTGGAGGTTTACAAATACTTGATACTCATTTCCCCAAGGTTTGGCTTTCACCCTTAACATGACCTACATCAATATACTATGACAAAGTTGTTGTTCATTATTATGCCATTAACCTTCTTTATTATTGAAATAGGTTTTGGTCCAAATCTAAGTTTACAAATCAAGCCATCTGTAACACACTTGTCAATAACATGAGTGAAGCATTCAATAGTGTGCTTATTGATGCAAGGAGTAAACCAATTATAACAATGCTAGAGAATATTAGACTTTATTTGATGAAAAGATGGACCACCAACAGATTGAAGGTAAACTCTTTATAAGGTTCAATCTGCCACAAGATTAAAAACAAACTTGAAAGGGAATTAGGTTTAACAAAAAAATGAATATCGAGGTACGTACATATTAATTTTTTTCACACATATTTAAATTTGTTTGGAAAGGTTTTCACACTTATTTCTAACATTTGCCACTTTCACAGCTGGTCAGGAGAAAAGGTGTTTGCAGTAAGGCACATTTCCATTTTTGAATGAAACATAAACATTCATAACTTCATTTATTGAATCATTTCTTAACATTAGCACAATGATACAACCTTAAAAACAACTTTAACAACAACAAAAAAAAACATCCCAACCTAAACACATCAATTCATTTCACCAATAACAAAAACCAATCCTAGTAAAAAAATGATCCTTTTCTTGGAAACCCGCACTAGATTCTCAAGCATAGATATCTTCCTTCTTTGTCTACCTATAACAACATCCTTTTCATCAAATAATTTTTCAACACACCACTTGAAGTAGTTACACCACACCATATCACAAGAACCATTTTGTTATTCAACACAAAAATAATAAAGCCAAAATTTGTGTTATAAATGTATAGCAAAGCCAAAACTAGAAAAAATAATTGTATAATCCACGACAATAATTCATGTTATGAATGTAACCTTTTAGTTGGTACAACTCCAAAATTATCTACCAATATTTTTTGAAGTTCTTGTTATTCTCAGGACTGCCATATCTCTATAATTGCAAATGGGATAAAACTCATACCCCTTGAATGACGACCATGACAGGTAGTACAACTTGGCTGCCCCCAATGTTTACAACAAGACGAAGAAGAATGGTCATAAGAAATACCTAACCAAGCACGAACACGAACTTAGGAAGTGGAGTTTGCAGAATATCTTCTTTATGGCCATAAATTCCATTTGTTCAAACCTTAAATCAGTATTTATCCCCAATTTTGTTTTAAAAAATTATTAAACATTATAAGGGATAAAAACAATAACGAGCCACATCACCATAAACTGTCCAAGTCATACTGCCAACTTGTCCACTATGTTGTTAAGTATTTAAACATCGATAGCAAAAATGACCAAATTAAATAAAATTGATGAAAACTAGGATTAAATTGATTGAAAAACAAAAATAGTGATAAAATTAAATAAACTTGAAAAAAATAAAGACCAAATGAGTATTTAAACCTATTTAATAAAAGACTCAATTAAATATTTCAAATAAGCACTTTATATTTAATTCAAACAAAAACATAATTTAATTATAATTTCGCACATTCATTTTTAAAGAATTATCTTACGAGGGCATCACACACATGAAGGGAAAGTTTTTTACTAGATACCGCTATAATAATTTATGTTATTATATAAAGATTCCACTTTTTAGTGTGCACATTTCTTTTTTCTATTTTTATATTTTAAACTGGATTTTAAATTAAACTAGTTATTTTGCGGATTTTACCATTTAATGAACAGTTTTTCAAATTTAATAAATTTTTATTTAATAATTTTTAAAATTTAACCATTGTTTTAAACTAAAATAACTATCTACGTGCAAAAATTATTTACATTTACTTTTATAATTATAGTAATAATAACTTTATTATTTTTCAGCGTTATAATTGTAATAATAATAACTTTATTATTTTTTAACGTAACACATTATCACATGTATTTTTTCTAGTCTATATTTTATACTATTATGTTAAATAGCCAATTTTTTTTCAAGTTTATCCTTTAATAAGTAATAGTTTACCAATCTTAACCTTTAAGTGACTTTTTAAAAATTTAACCATTTTTTTAATTTATCTATTTTTAAAATTAAAATAACTATTTATAATAAAATATTACCTCCAAGATGAACAAAAATTGTCTTTTTGTCTAGAATAAAATTATAAAACAATATTTATATTTAGTTTTATAAATATAACTGATATTATTTTTAAGATTAAATATATTTTTAGTTTCTAAAATTGAACGCAAAATTGAAATTAATTCTTATTGTCTAAACTTTCATATATTTTCGTCCTTAAATTTTTAAAAACTAAATATAATCATTTTCAAATAACTAAAACATACTAGAATTTCTTTCTTTTTTGACGTGGAAAAATTGCCTTGACATTTTGACATTTTTTATATATTCGTATGAAACATATATTATTTTATATAAGCAATGAATATATAATATATTTAGTACAACATTATGTATGTTCTAACCCATGCACACAAAATATACATACATTAAGCACCTAAAAATAGGTTCATAACATTTTTAATGGAGATCCCATTGTACCTTTCCACAAATCATACCCTTCCAGAAGAGTACTATATAGTCTTAATACTTATAAACTACCTATGTATATAAATAACCAAAACAGAGTAGTCATATATTACATTTAATGCAATGTAGAGCAGTCATATTTATATCAAAAACTAGTTGTTGCATTTTTGTCCTTGATGTAGCTGAACATGTTGTACTTGTCATGATTGTTTAACTTTTGCTCCTCCAATTGTTGCATTTATTCATCCCTGGTCATTACAAAAATAATGATTTTTAGTAGGGATTATTTTTGGCATTTCTGAAAGTTTTAACCCTCACTAATGGCTTTACCAGGGATTTGGAATTCTCCTGGAACAACCAGTGTGGCTAACAGATTACCGGAAGTTTCTAGCAACCCTTGGAACTCGCACAACTTACTGGGGGTTTAGAAAAACCCTTGGTACTACCTAGGGTTTCAAAGCCCATAACTACCTACAGTTTTAAACCTCAAGCACTGGTTGGGGTTTTAGAAACCCTCGTTAATACATGGGGTTTCAAAACCCCCGTTAACACCAGCGTTTCAAAACATGTGTTGTTACTAGTGCTTATTATTGCATTGTTGTACCAGAGTATGTTTCATTTTTATTCTAATGAGTAGTACAATGTGTTATTTTAGGACTTTCAATCTATACGTAGTTCTTAGTTTTCCTTTCTTCCTTCCCATCTTCTCTTTTTTCTCTCACTCACTCTTTTACTCTTTGCTTCTTAAATACTCGCTCAATTTTCTTTTATTTATTTAAATATATTTCAGATATCTGTGTTGTGTGGCAGATGAATCAACCAAATCAGGATCATAATTATAACAATTCTATTACCTTATTTTTTCCAAAGCTACACTAATAAATTTCATGATCAAAGATCATAGCTACAAAAAACTGTAAAGATATAGTGACCACACATATCACAAGTCTTTAAAATACAAGCGATATTTTCCTTATACCATATTCTAAAACAATTGAACCACTCAATCACTCACTACTTATAATTACATTGTTATCATTTACAAAATCCCTTTCTTCAACCTGTTCCTTAGCTAAGTTGACCAAGTTAAGCTTGTGAGAGTTCCTTCAAAGTTTTTAAAAATATAAAACTTATAAAAAATATGCTTGTACATTTTTTCTTGCAAGGATCATAATAGAATATTGCAACCTACTTTTATGTGTACACCAAATTGGCCAATAAACAACAACTCTTTAATATGCAAATTGAGAGCAAAGAAACAAGTTGTCGTCATTGACAATCAATTTGGTAATGCTCAACAAGATCTCCTATAACAAGTTAATTAGCATCTTACTAATTTTTCAGGCTCAAGTATAAAAAAATATTCCCAAAAAGAAATTAGAAAGCGATGAAGGATTATCTTGTTTCCTTTTAAGATTATGGAATATGGTGAAAAGTTATTTAAGAAAACTCAAGGAAATTCCCGTTGAACATTAAGATAGCAAGCTATCTAGATGTGAAGGTTCTTTTCCAAGAGTTCAATAGAAGAATAAGATAGATTGTAATTTTAAAAATGAAAACAAGAATGGAAACCAAAACGAAATTGCAATGAAAGTAAGAAGAAGAAATTAAAATGGAATAGAAGAGAGTAATGGTTATGGAAGTGGAGCTCGCCACTCTTAGAGGGGGCCAAGCCAAACCAAGCTCTAGAGATAAGTGATATGGTGCCACCACTTGCATAAGCAAGATAAGGCAAGAGTTCTTCCACTCCTTAGAAGAAGGGCTAGCTCACAGATATGGGGGTTGAAACAAAAGTGTTTTGATTCAAAAAGTTCCAACCCTTTTACACTTGGTAGAGCTCCCCTTAAATAGATAGTCTTAGGGCACTCTAAGCAAAATACAAAAGTTGTAAAGGGCTAACTAGAAAAGCAAGAGAAACCTTAAGTCTAGAAGTATCTTCAAGCTTGGCACAAAATGAGTTGGTGGTGTGTCTCCCCATGTGGATTCTCAGCCATAGGTGGAGAAATGGACAAAAGTAGCCTCCAAATCAAGCAAAGGAGCATAAAGAACAAAAGAGACAAAAGGTACAATGTCTACTTTTTCTTTATGCTTTTTGCTTTTGCTTTACTCTCTCTTCCACATCATCCATGCCCTCCAATCATCATGCACCACTTCTCATGCTTTCCTCCACAAAATTAACATACAAAACAACTTAAACAAGAATTAACATTTTGGCTTGAGTTTAATTAATTTTGGTCAATGAGTCAACCCTAGTCAAAGGTCAACAAGTCAACCAAAATTAAGTCAACTAAGTCAACTTAGGGAAATCATAAAATTAAGATGTAAATTAAAGAAAGAGACATAGAAGAAGGATCTTCCCCTTTAGTCATGCTTCTAGTAATTCTCCTTGGGGGAGTCTCCATGGTTCCTTGAGTGGTCAATCCTTCATCATCCGCCCCTTCTTGGAGAGTATTTGACCACGAATTCTTATACCCTATGTCAAAAGGAGAAAGGTCACAAACATTGAATGAGTTACTTATGTTGTAACTAGAAGATAATTCTAACTCATAAGCATTGTTGTTGATTCTCCTAAAGACTTGAAAGGGACCATCTCCTCTAGGAAGAAGCTTGGATTTTCTTTAATTAGGAAATCTTTCCTTTTTCAAATGAAGTCAAACCCAATCTCCTTCCTTGAAGACTACTTCCTTCCTCCCTTTGTTTCCCACCTTTTGGTGTTTCTTCACCTTTTTTGCAATTGTTTCCTTGACTTGCACATGCAAGTCTTGGATCATTTTTGCTTTGGTGTGGCCATCTTAGATAGTCCATGCCTCATGGATGGGGAGGGGAAGAAGATCTAGAGGGGTCAAGGGGTTGAACCCATAAACAATCTTAAAAGGAGAGTGAGAGGTAGTGGAATGCACCACCCTATTGTATGCAAACTCTATATGAGGAAGAGGTTCCTCCCACTCCCTAATGTTATGAACTATCATGCATCTTAACATTTGACACAAAGTCCTATTGTATGCAAACTCTATATGAGGAAGTGGTTCCTCCCACTCCCTAATGTTATGAACTATCATGCATCTTAACATTTGACCACCTCGATTCGACCATCAATTTGGGGATGACAAGTTGTAGAAAAGAGAAGTTTGGTTCCAAGTTTTCCCTATAGTGTCCTCCAAAAGTGGCTTAAGAACTTTGTGTCCCTATCACTAACAATGGTTCTAGGGATGCCATGAAGCCTTACTACTTCCTTGAAGAAGAGATTTGCAATATAGGTTGCATCATCAACCTTGTGGCAAGGAATAAAATGGGCAATATCCACCACCACAAAGATTGAATCCCTACCCTTCTTTGTCCTTGGGAGCCCTAAGACAAAATCCATTGAAATATCAACCCAAGGCATAAAATGAATGGGCAAGGGAGTGTAAAGACCATGAGGTTAGACTTTAGATTTGGCTTTCATGCATGCTATGCAACTCCTGCAATGCTTGTCTACATGCTTCCTTATGTGGGGCCAATAAAAGTGTTCTTTCAAGACTTGGCATGAGGAATGTTTTCAAGCCAAGCTTGTCCACAACCCTTGTGCTAGCCACATTGACACAACTTCCACTATCAATTATGAGGGAACAAAGCTTGTTGTTGATTAGACACCTTGAGTGAAAAGTATTTTCTCTTTGAGATTCTAAATCTTTTTGCACTTGGCCAAGCATGCACCTAACCACCAACAATCCTCCTTCATTGGGTTTGATTTTAACCTCATTTGAAGAGGGGGAAGAAGTGTGTGAGGAAGAGCTTTTAGGGGGAGAAGGGGAAGAGTGTTCAATTTCAACCTCTCTTTTAGGGTTCAAGATCCTGCTCCTTTTTGTTGGGTAATTTGGTGCAATGTGATCATAACCCAACACTTAAAACATTAGATGAAACTTGTTCTTGACCCTTGAGAAGAGTTTGTGTGGTCATGGAGAGTTCTTGGAGAGACTTGGAGGGTAATTTTCCATCTTTATTTTCCTTACCCTTCCAAGGTTTTGAGTAGTATTCATTATATGAAGTATTCCCCTTAGCCTCTTGTTTATTTTTCTATTGACTTTCAACTTTGAGGGCCAAGTGCAAAATTTTATCAAGTGTGGAATACTCATACAACTCCCTATATCATGGATTTCTCTCTTTAGACCACTCACAAATCTAGCTACCTTTTCTTCTTCACTTTTAAATTGGAGTCCTACTTTAAGAAGCATGGACTTCATGAGGTTGTAATATTCATCCACACACATGGACCCTTGTTGAAGCCTTTGGAGCTTCAAAAGAGTCTCCCTCCTATGGTAGGAAGGAACAAATCTAGCGCGCATTAAATGTTTAATGTCCCTCCAAGAGGTCGTGAGTGACTCTTGGTTAATATTGTCCATACACAATTGATGCCACCAAGTCATGACATAGTCCTCAAATTCTAACACAACTAAATCTACTTGTTCTTGGTCACTAACTAAATGAATATTGAAAATTTGGTCCACTTTTTACTCCCATTCAAGGTAGCTTTTGGGGTCATGCTCTCCTTTGAACTTGGGAATCTGAATTGGAGGTGGTTATCTTTGAGGAGGGTTGTTGCACCTTCTTTCTCCCTCAAAATCATGCCTCCTTCTTCTCTTTTCACATACCAATGGAGCTCTCGGAAGAAGACCTCATTCTCCTCCTTTCTTCTTCTCTATTCTCAAGCCTTTGGATGTGTTCTTGAAGCATCATCTCACTTTGTCTCCTATCTGCCCTTAGTTGGTCAAAAGTTTCTCTCCTACTAATCTCCATCTCCCTTAGGATGTTAGCAAGTGTGGTATGGTCATCTTGTTCTGTCACCAGTGTCACCATGGGAGGGGAGTAAGGTGAAATCGACTCTTCCTCTTCTTCTTCCTCCACTATTGGATCCAAGTTCATCTTTCCTACACAAAGAGCTCAAAATCGAGACAACAATCACAAGTTAGTGGTAAAAATTGGCCAAAACCCGAGACCAAAATTCTTGATTCAAAACCACCCAAGTGTTTAGATCACACTCCCAAATAAGGCAAAGCAAGGCTACACTCAAACCTCCTCCAAGGAGTGAAGAAAACACTTTGTTCAAAATCCTTTTCTTGCATAACAAGTGACTCAACTCAAACACTCAAGAATTTCAAGAAGACAAACTTACTATGACAAAACAAAGAGTACCTAAAGACAAGCAAGAAAAGCACAAAAACAAGAAATGCTAAACTCTAAGGAGAAATTTTAAGACAAAACTTTTATCATGACTAACTTAAGAAAAGCATATTACAAAGATGATATGGAAAAACTTGAACATGCATTCGCTAGTCTTAAATCATGCACACACCAAGAAAGATCATAACCGAGTTAAGGTATGGAACTAATTTGCCAATATCACCCAATTCTCAATCATGAAAAACTAGTAGCATAACACTTAGTGAAAAACACACTTTTAGTTCACCAAGGAGCAAGGTTGCTCTCGGTTTTTAGGCAATATTTGGTGCAAAATTTTCTTCTTTTCACAACTAGTTTCATAAAATGCTGAGAAAGAGTTTTAGGTGGCTTCGACACTTAGTTCCTCAAGTTTTAGGCCAAAATCAATTTCGTTGAGCATACATCAAACAAGACATATAGCGAATGCAAGATTCAAATACTTCGAAAACAAAAACAAGAAAACTTCAAGTTAACATGTGAGATATGACTCAAACCAAAAGGCTAAAAGAAGAAAGACATGTGAAGAAAATTTTGGCATGGTAACATCAACATAGCTCTCGGCCAAGGAGTCAAATAAACACCAAAAATCATGTTTTCACTTCACCAAGCAACATTCATCCAGAGATGAAGTTTTTAGATACTTTAACACCAAAAGGTCGAGAGTCCACCAAGCACAAAGAAACACAAACATCATTGGTTAGAATTTGAACAAAAACCATATTCAAGACAACCAAAGCTTTAGATGCCAAATGATGAAGGATTATCTTGTTTCCTTTTAAGATTATGGAATATGGTGCAGAGTTACTTAAGAAAACTCAAGGAAATCCCCACTGAACATTAAGATAGCAAGCTATCTAGATGTGAAGGTTCATTTCCAAGAGTTCAATAGAAGAAGGAGATGGATTGTAGTTTTAAAAACGAAAACAAGAATGGAAACCAAAACGAAATTGCAATGAAAGTAAGAAGATCAAATAAAAATGGAAGAGAAGAGAGTAATGGTTATGGAAGTGGAGCACACAACTCTTAGAGGGGCAAAGCCAAACCAAGCTCTAGAGATGAATGATATGTTGTCGCCACTTGCATAAGAAAGATAAGGTAAGAGTTCTTCCATTCCTTAGAAGGAGGGCTAGCTCACGGATATGGTGGTTGAAACAAGAGTGTTTTGATTCAAAATGTTCAACCCTTTTACACTTGGTAGAGCTCCCCTTAAATAGATAGTCTTAGGGGCCTCTAAGTAAAATACAAAAGTTGTAAAGGGCTAACTAGAAAAGCAAGAGAAACTATCATTCTAGAAGTATCTTCAAGCTTGGCACAAAATGAGTTGGTGGTATGTCTTCCCATGTTGATTATTGGCCATGGGTGGAGAAAGGGACAAAAGTAGCCTCCAAATCAAGCAAAGGAGCATAAAGAACAAAAGAGACAAAAGGTACAATGTCTACTTTTGCTTTATGCTTTTTGCTTTTGCTTTACTCTCTTCCACATCATTCATGCCCTCCGATCATCATGTGCCACCTCTCATGCTTTCCTCTACAAAATTAACCTACAAAATAACTTAAGCAAGGATTAGCATGTTGGCTTGAATTTAATTAATTTTGGTCAATGAGTCAACCCTAGTCAAAGGTCAACAAGTCAACCAAAATTAAGTCAACTAAGTCAACTTAGGGATATCATAAAATTAAGATGGAAAATAACAAAAGAGACATAGAAGAAGGATCCTCCCCTTTAGTCATGCTTCTAGTAATTCTCCTTGGGAGAGTCTCCATGGATCCTTGAGTTGTCAATCCTTCATTAGAAAGACGAAGAGAAAAGAAATTAAAAAACAATTCATAAAAATTGTCAAAACTTATAATAATACCAGTTTAACATAACAAACAACACTTAATAACAAAATAGAAACTAAATTAAAGAAAAGAAATTAAAGAATGAGATTGAATTAAACTCACAATTGTTAAAACTAAAATGTTGATTAAAACAAACTTTTTAATATCTTTGTTATTATTTTTTATTTTCATAGTGTGGGTTGTGTTTCATGGAAGCTTACTTTCTGTGACCACCATCTTTACTAAGGGGTTGCTCTAACTTTTATGGTATGATGTAGGAGGAGAAAAGAAATATCTATGATGCAAAAAACTTCCGATTTTCGGCTAAACTGAAAAAAAAAAAAAACAAATGAAACCAAAAGGCTTTAAATTACACAACCAACTCGTGGGTCATGGTCGTGTCGTGGATATGCACATTGGGAAAACAAAAAAAGTAACCTTGTATATGCATACCCCAACATTTATTTTCCATATCGAAGGTGTAATGGAAGATTCGTCTTTGGAATTCGAAGAAAACCGAGAAAAAAGATAATAATTTATACACGAAGATCCTTAGCAACTAATTCTTGAGTTGGGGTTGATTTCGACATGTCCTAAGATGAAAAAAATATAGTTAGAACATAGCCTTTGTAAACATCACAAGGCAACCGAGAATTGGTGATGGAACCCAAATAAGATCAATAAAAAGTTAAACCAAAGAGATAATGGTATTACTAATGCTGGAAGACATTTACTGGCATGCTTCCCTACAACCAAGATTCAATTATAATAAATTTACTTAAGATTCAAATGAAACAACTACATATGAAGCAGTAAAGTTCTTAATGCACAAAGACAACAAATAGAATATGTGAGTGAAACTGAATTTGGTTGACACAAATGTAAGCAAACAATTGTGATTGATTCATAGTGTTGACATGTAAGAATGTTTGTGCAAGTTAGGCAATGAATTTTACCTTATCTTGATCAAAGAGATGACAATCCATTACAAGGTAGATAGTAGGTAGGCAAAAGATGAGGTAGGAAGTGAGTGGAAAAGTAAGTTAATGGAAGAAAGAAAGTGACAAAAATGTATATGAATGAAGGAATGAATGATTTAACTAAGAGAGGTATTTAGCAATGGTTGAAAGGAAATAAACGGAGGACACTGGAGTGATGGTGTTTATGGACCCTACATTACCGTGTCTTAAACAGCAAAGGAAAATGATTTCACATAGTGATCTTCACTACCGATTCTTTAAGACGGCTTATTATTGTTCATCTTGTGATTTGGTTGATTCCAACTCTTTTCATCTTTGCATTATTTTACTATTTTATTATAGATAGCAGGGGGAATGCTGGGGTGACATGGACACCCCAATTCTATCATTCACATAGAGCCATCGTGTAAGTTATAGTTTTGGTCCATAATTCAATAAACTAATGGATGAGTCAAATTCAGCACACAACAACACTTCAATTAGGAGTCAAATACACACTTTTGCATAGTTTTACACTAATGCACCGATTAAAAAATTGTTTAGTAGATATGAAATATAATTATATTTGGAGTCAAATGCTCTGGTTTAATCTGGCGTGCTTAATGTTAAATGAATCCTTGAATTGTGTGAAATGAATTATAGAAGAAAGGAACATACTTGGTCATCCCATGCATGGTCCTTGTTGTAGATAATGGCTGCTCCTAGACTCCTAACAGGGTTAATGATAGTTACTATGATGGGAATGGTGGCCAAGTGGACGAAGAACACAACAAATCCAATGGGAAGTGGAGCCAAAATCTGCAACGATATCACCATAAATTAGCCACATTGATGCCAAATTTGGAACACACCCATTTACAAAACAAGTTAATTGAATGAATTTAGTGTAAAGAGTACACATACAAGAACGTGAAAGTCTCTAGCGTTTCTCTTGGCATCAGTGCAAAGAAAATGATGCAGACAAGAACAAAACTGCCAATAATCTCAACTCCAAATCCATCACCCTTGGTGTATCCAGAGTTCACAAAATTTGCTCCATCCTGCTATGTACTTATGAAAACGACCATAATTGTTATTTCCTAAATCCAAGCAAATGTTCAATAAAAAAATCACAAAGCTAAATCCCAGCGATGAGAGAACCATATTGAAGACCTAGAATGCGTGAGCGTCTGACGGCGAAAGAAGACCTAAACGAGGGCAGACACTCAATAGTTCGAACTCGTGGTGAGCAGCAACAAGGAGGTGCTTTTGGAGGCTTGTGCGGAGGAGGAATGGCCAACGGCTGGGGCAAATAACGAACTTGGACAGGGGGCAAAGTCAGTGGCAACGACAAAGCTCGTGAATGGGTAGTGAGACTAGGGCTAGGAGAAAAATGGAGAAAAAAGGATTTAGGAATGAAAATAGTGGTAGGAGAAAATGGAAGAACAATCGTGAATCATCACGAAGAAGATGAAACCTATTCGAAGAGAAGAGAGGTAAGGAAAAATATGAATAAAGGTAAAAAGTCTAAAAAGATGAAAGGGATAAGCATAAAATCAAAATTATATGCATTTTAACTAGGGTTTAATGAAAAAACTTAGATAGTTACCAGGGGCTTACAAAACCCCTGACACGAATTTTTTTCCCAGAGGTTATTATAACCTCTCTCAAAAGAACCCCGGTAAAATTAAGATTTGTTGTAGTGGGTGTACCTTGAACAATTATTTACTATATGCATGTTATTGTTGGCCTATCCTTGTTGCATTTCATGTTCGTTAAATTTGTCTAGTCCATATTCATCCTGAATTTACTACAAAAGACAAAGATAACTCTAGATTGAAAGTATGGCTAGGTTAGACTACAAAGGAAAGATATTTACCATGAATTTCATGCTTACTGATGGGAATTTGTGTTCTTTACTCAATCTCTAAAGTGTGGTTCAAGTTATATTTTCTATGTGATAGATTGAATGCACTAAATTAGGCAAAGAATCCAGTCAGAATAGGTAAAAATAACATTACCAATTTTATGTTTCATTCAAGCTCAAGCATTTTGTAATGCCAAAATAAATATCTCATTTGCATCCATTTTCCTTTCTCTAAACACTATATTATTGTTATGTTATATTAAAAACTATAGACCCTTCCATAACTTATTTCCTTTACTATTAAGGGTCAGTAAATCAAAAAGTTGGAAGTGGTTTTTTAGTTGATTATGATGCATTGTTCTCACTTCTACCATTTGTTACACATATTCTAAATGTTTTATGCTATGTTACAAGTGATAAATAAATTTGTATTAGTCTCTTCTTCCAACCCACACAATACACATGATACATCACACAATTGTACTCCTCTCCTTCTAAAACATATTGTATAGATCAAAGTTTTCCCCAATACAAGGGTTTTGCACTTTTTCATATCTAGATTTCACAGTATATGTACCTTCCTCATCTTTCCAAGTCCATTCATCCTCACCCTCCTTCTTTATGGTTGTTTTTTGTTTTAGGTGCACAAATTCATCTACTTGAGGGAACTCCCACTCAAACCATTCTCTTCTCCATGTTACTTTCCATTCTCATTCATTATTCACTCATTTCCTAAACTCTTTCATGGCTCTATTATTAATTATGGAATTCCTAATTAACATTGAAAACCTAAGCCTTAAAGGATCTTGTCCTAGCCAAGTATCTTTCCAAAATTTTATCATGAATCTCGAACCTACTTTCCACTCTATATTTCGGTCAAACCATCTCCTTTTTTCCCCTTTCCCACATACCTCTCTTAATTATTTCCACCATGTTGACCTATTTTAGCGTTTACTCTTCCAATGAGGCATCTCTAAGATCTATATTTTGATTCCAAAATCTCTTTCCAAAGACCATTTTGTTCCTTACCTAGTCTCCATTTTCATTTGGCTAATAAAGCTTTATTGAACAACTCAATGTCTTTTATGCCAATTTCTCCTCCCATTTTTTATTTACATAAGTCCTCCCATTTTACCCAAGTTATTTTCCTACCTTCATTTTTTCGACCCCACAGAAAAATTCTTTGTAATTTTTTGATTAACTTGCACACTCCTTTTAGGGATTTATAAATGGACAAATAGTAAAGAGGTGGGGTTGTATCCACAAATTTTGTAAAACATATCCATCCTACAAATGATAAGGTCTTATCCTTCCATGCCGACAATTTCTTTTAGGTTTTATTAATCATTGGCTGCCAAAAAAGAAACTTCTATAATATAATAATTCAGGATATTAGCGAACACTTTTGTTAAACATAGCCCTAAATCCATCTCAAAGCATTTAAGCATGCTTTTAATTGCCAAAATATTTTGATTATTAACTTCACACAGAAACAAAGTATCGTTTCCAAATTGTAATAAGTTAACCTTGATTTTATTGTCCCATATTTCTATTCTTGTATAAGCTTGTAACCAAGCTACCTGATTTACCATTCCAAACAAACTTTGCGCCACTATTAAGAACAAGAATGGTGTTATAGGGTCACCTTGTCTCAACCCTCTTGTTGGATTAAATTCTTTGGTAGTGCTACCATTTACCAAGACTAAGATAGAGGCTGACAGTAAATACTCCTTAATCCAACTTATCCCTTGCCTATAGAAACCTAATATCTCTATTATGTAATAGAGAAATTCCTAGCTTACTGAATCATATGTTTTCTCATAATCTATCTTCACTATTACCCCACATTTATTTTTTCGCTTTATCTCTTTCACCTCCTCCTTAGCTATAAGTATACTATCAAGCAACCCTCTCCCTCATATAAATAAATACAGATTGTGACTCATCAATTACTTTATGTATGACCTTTTTCGATCTATTAGCTGGAATTTTTTATATAATCTTTTGCATGCATCTTACTAAAAAAATAGGTCTATAATCATTTAAGCCAATAGGATTCTCAAATTTAGGGACTAAGGTGATGAAATATGCATTACATGTCTTTGGTATAGTGCCATTTTTGTAAAAGTCTTGACCAACCTATATAATTTCCTTCCTAAATTTCTCAATAAAGTTAAAGTTAAATTTATTTGGATCAAGACTCTTTTTGCTACCACATTTCCATACTGCCTCTTAATTCAGTTTTCATTAAACCCATTAATTAACATATTATTGTATATAATAATTAAATATTCTTTATAATGAAAAAAAGTTGTATCTTCCTAAAATTTGGGCTTATTTGAGCACATATTAATAAATTACTTTTGTAATAATTTATTCATTCCTTTATTGTTTTTTTTCAATTTTAGTTTGAGTAAATAGTTATGTACAATGAATTAGGGTTACAGACTTCAAAAGGGTCATGTAGTATACATTCAGAGTAACAAGTTCTTAGGGGCCTTCTCCCTACACCTGCAATGCATTCTCATGTATTCTTTATAAATATTCTTTATAATAATAAAAAGTTGTATCTTCCTAAAATTTGGGCTTATTTGAGCACATATTAATAAATTACTTTTGTAATAATTTATTCATTCCTTTATTGTTTTTTTCAATTTTAGTTTGAGTAAATTGTTATGTACAATGGATTAGGGTTACAGACTTCAAAAGGGTCATGTAGTAATGGGTACATTCAGAGTAACAAGTTCTTAAGGGCCTTCTCCCTACACTCGCAATGCATTCTCATGTATTCTTTATAAATATTCTTTATAATAAAAGAAAGTTGTATCTTCCTAAAATCTGGGCTTATTTGAGCACATATTAATAAATTAATTTTGTAATAATTTATTCATTCTTTTATTGTTTTTTTCAATTTTAGTTTGAGTAAATTGTTATGTACAATGGATTAGGGTTACAGACTTCAAAAGGGTCATGTAGTAATGGGTACATTCAGAGTAACAAGTTCTTAGGGGCCTTCTCCCTACACCCGCAATGCATTCTCATGTATCCCCAAAACATACTTTAATTCCAACTTTGCCCCACACAGTAAAAGTTAAAAAGTAAATTTTCTCTCTCCTATTTAATGCAACAGTCTCACCATTGAATGCAGGCACCCCCAATTTGACCTAGCTTTTGTGCGATGTAGTTTAGGACCCTTTTCTCTCCACATCCGGCAATTTCTCTCTTCTCTCCAAATCCACAATGTAGCCTCGAGATCCACATTCCACTTGTTGTCATTTTCTCTTATGGTCCACATCCGCGAGAAGCAACTCCTTTGTAGGTGTATCAAACCTAGCCAGTTCCGCTAGCATACCAACACATATCACCCTTGACCGACAACTTATATCGGGCAAGGCTGGGGGACGGGTGTACCACACCTAGCCAAACTCGACCAAATAAGTAAACAATACATATACCAAGACAGTCAAGTATTCAGCCTAGACCGAGTTAGCCTAAGTTTTACCAGTTCTAACCTAAACATCTAGAGGAACAACCTGCACCTCATATAATCAACATAAGATGTCAAGATAAGTAGCCGACCTAGACTGACTACTCCAGCAGACCCAATAAGATTAAAGCCTAGGCCGACTACTCCAATATACTTAGTAAAATTGAAGCCCCCCATGTTCAACAGGTCCTAAAGGCCTGGGCTAGGGCCCAGGCCCACTTACAGCCCAAACTAAAGCCTAATCCATGGCCCGGCTCATGGCATAACCAGATACAATTAATGCTCTATAAATACACGTGGACCCCAGTAATTAAAGGTACGCATTCATTAATCACTGATTTGACCTTTTGAGAGTTTTGACTCACTTGAGCTTCGGAGTCCCTTTTGCAGGTAACCCCTCCTAGGTCCAAACCGACATGTACCAACCGGGAAGAGACCAGCTGAGGAGATAGCGGACTACATGGGTAAGGTGACGTTTGTGCCTAACTTATCTTGTTTGTTCTCTACAGGAACAGTAGTTAAGTTAATTCTTTACCTTCCACTTAGTTTTTTATATGTATTTTTCCTCTCTACAATGCATGTTTACATATGTACATCACAAAATATTACGAACCAAAACTTCATATCATTGCCAAGGTCTGGGGTTAATTCTTTTTTTACAAAATATCAGAAGTGGACTTTTGTAGTTATAATGTCTAAGCTGAAAATCGATGTCAAATGTGACTTTTACAGATGTCGACGTCCGGTAGAGGGAATTCGATTGTGGATGTCGAATCTGGTTAATTTTTTTTCTTCACATGTTACCAATGTGGACATCCGGTATAGAGTTGAGTGTTACGGATGTCGACACCCGTAAGCCTTTTTTTATTTTTTCATGTTACGGATGTCCATATTCGATATTGGGGTGTTTGTTGCGGATGTGGACATCCAATGACTATTATTTTTATGACTCAAATGTGTTGTGGATGTCGACATTCGCTTTATTGGTTTGAATTGTGGAAGTCAACATCTAATAACCATTTTTTTGTATTTTTTATTTGTTGTGGATTTCGACATCCGGTGAAGTTGTTTACGTTGCAGATGTGGACATCCGATAACTGATTTGGGTGTTTTACCTACGTTTGTGGACTTCCGTTATGTTCCTATTCTCATTTTTTATTTTTCGTTGTTGGGCATGTTTGGTTTATTATAATTGTTGACATCATTGTTATTTAAATTTGATTTATAATTTTAGTTATGTGTTTACAATTGTATAGATATGACTAGGACACGAGGTTACTTGACAAGACGTGGTGGTTCTTCTGCATATGATGTACCTGAGAGTTCTACATAGGGTGTTACACGAAAGAGGTTGACAACTTCAGCTCGTAGAAGGGGTCAGCATGTTGTACCTGCTTTACCTGACCAAAGTCTATAAGACCCGAGAAATTTAAATAGTTAAATAAATGATTATTTAATAAATGTGGGTAGTGGGAACCTTTATGACATTTATTGTTCGGGCTTAGGATATGGAATAGTACTAGCTCAAGTGATTTAGAGTTCTTAGGCATGTGGAGAGGGCTTAGGTTCGAGCCCTATGTATGCCAATTGTGTGTTAATTTATTTGTTTATTATTTTTTAATAAAATACCTCACCATGATGAGTGATAATATAATTCTAGATTTATAAGAATTATCATGAAACATGAATTGGTTGAATTGGTTGTATGCTTAGTTTGAAATTTGAAGGTTTTGTGTTTGAACCTTAGCTTAGGAGGAATAAGTTCCTTTTTGGCATAGAGGAGCAAATGGAGAGGCTAGGAAACCACAATTCGTAAAATTGCATTTCTCGATTCATTAACTGTCTGATTTAGTGGAAATTTTGGTAGAGCGTTCATAACATGTGATACGCATGATTGTTGGTTTGGAGGTCTTTAAAATGCTTGAGTTGGAAGCATGGTTAGGTCCTCTTGTGAGTCTCCATGAAATTTCAATGTTCCTTTGGGTTAGTCACATGTAGAGAATGGGTTTATTGGTAAATGCATGTGTATCAACATAAAGGAAATTGTTGCATAAGAGGTGTGAAGTGTTATATTAATTCGCATTGGTGCATAAAATTATGTGCTTAAGTTGTTAGAGTGTTACTACTTTATATTTGATATGAGCATGTATTATTTATAACTTGAAATTGAATGCTTGCATGGATTTAAATGGTGGAGTATATATATGAATATAAAGGGATTTATGCATGTGATATGTGGTGAATTCTATTAATAATTGAGTAGTGGTATGATCTCAACTGTGAACCCGTTGGGTATATGAATGTGTTGAATTGTGATTCAGTCATGCTAATATGACTGGATAAGTGTGGTTGATGTTTTGGATTGCATGTGGATTGTTTGGGTTCATTGAGAACTTTTCCAAAGTGCCAAAAGACCAATAGCCTTAACTTTACTGGTATGGCGCCTAGCGACGTAGGGCGAGCCACTAGGCGATAGCATCCAAACAAAGGCCACTGGAATCGCGCGACGCCTGGCAGCAAGGGTGGTTCCGCCAGGCGACTACTATCAGACAGCAAACTCTAAAGGTGAGTAACGCCTCACAGCGTGTGATACCCGCCAAGCGATCTGGAACCAGGTTTATCCAGGCGGTCTACACTGTGATTTTGCCTGGCGGCGCTTAGGCAATGCCAGGCGATAGAATAGAGAGCAGTGGGCTTTTCTTGATTTCGTTTTGATGTGTTGAGATATGGACTTGGACTAGGAAATGCTTTACAGGGTCATGAGCGGGTAGGTTCATGGCTGGTGGTGAACACATGATAATATGAGCGGGGAGGTTCACATTATGATGCTCTCGTGTGAGTATACGAGCGAAGAGGTTCGTATGTTCCGTGCTCACACTTGAGGGTTGTTGCGAGTGGAGAGGTTCATAGTTGTTGGATGACGTGTGTTAGATTACGGTTAGGGAGGTCCGTAGAGTTAGACTACGAGCGTGAAGGTTCATAGAGGCAGTACCACGAGCAGACAGGTTCGTAGAAGCATGTATATCTTGGGTCCATAGTGGTATGCTTGGAATAGTGATTTCATGTGCAAAAGGAGATTTAGAGTTTTACACGACTTGTGGCTTGTTTCTTTGGATGTGTGTGGTCTATAAGGCTTTAGGTGATACCTTAAGGATGGACTTTGCTGGAGCATTCCTAAGTTGTGGCTCAGAATGGTATCCTTTGAGTTGTGGCTTAGAATGATATACCTTGAGTTGTGGCTCGGGATGGTGGATGAACACGAGCATTCCTTGAGTTGTGGCTCGAATTGGCGATTGTCGCCAGTGTGAGTGTGCGAGTCGTGGCTCGTACGGATGGGTCCAAGAAGATTGCCCTCTTCGGTGTTAGTCAGCGAGTTTTGTAGTATTGGGACAAATACGAACTATGGTTCGTATTGGGAACTCCACCTAGTGTTACGAAGTGTGGTCCGTAGCAGCTTTCCTGCACGTGTTCTACAAGTTGTGGCTTATAGGTAGAGGCAGTAAAGGATATCTTGAGGATATCATCTAAAGATGTAAAACATGGATAACATATTGGTGGCCATGTTGGTGGCCATGTGGCATGAAATCAAAGGATAGTGTTCCTTTGATGTATGTATGTATATATTTGAATTGTCTATAAATTTATCTATTAGCTCACCCTATTTGCTTGTGTTTGGCGATGATTGTGTAATTCGTTACACGAGAGCATATGATGTTGCAGGTGGTGCTGGTGAGGCATAGCGTCGGAGCGGAGCTACTTAGGGATTTGGTTTTATTGTTTACTTTGATTACATTGTAACTCGGATTTTTATTTTTCCCAGCTTTGGAAATATAAGCACGTGAAGTTTAAATTATATTTTATTATGAATGACGATTAAGGAGGATTTCAAATTTCCCGCATTTTTTGAAGATAAGTTATTATAAATGCGATTTTGTATTTATTTTTTTATTTTAATTAAATTAGTAATATATGACTAGGACGTTACAAAGTCCACTGTGAGCTCATAAGGATGAGGATATTATTGAGCACGATGATGCCAACGTAGCTCAAGAGCAGGAACATGAGGTTGGGAATGATGGAGCAGAATTTTCTAGAGGTCCATTTGATACTTCCTTGTTTACTCATTATGTTGATCTTGTAGCACGTGTGATATGGGAGGGTCAAATTAGTCAAAGGTTTGTATAAGTGGTTTTTTATGGTTGATATGTTGTTCAAAATTGTTAAGCAATTTAACTTTTTTTAGCAACGAGTTATGAAATTTGTCTCCCATGCTAAAAGTTAAAAGATTTGGACGACCTCACATCTTTGTTCAGCCTTTTGTGTTGAATTTTAGTTTATTGTCTTTGTGTGATATTTTATATAATTACCCCAATACTAAGTTGATATTGGATTTTGTTGAGAAATGACACCCTGAAACAAATAGCTTTTGTCTACCTATTGGTGAGTTGACCATTTTTAGATGACATATGGTTGTTGATACATCTTCCTAACATGGGAGAGTTTTGTCCAAATGAACCACTTGATTATAAAGATGCAATAGAGACTCTGATGACACTTTTTGGTGTGGACCAGCCTGTGGCTACGGATGAGCTGAACCAGTGTCGTGGTTCCCAAGTTAGATTGAGTTAGTTGAGAGACATATATTATAGTTGTTGAGAAAACTAACTATGTGAGTTTATTGTGCGAGCATAACTTTTGCACCTTGTTGGGTGCACTGTATTTGTTAATAAGAGTGTGACTTTCTTCCGTGTATTGTACTTGGAGTGGTGTAGAGATTTTCCTTCATGTAGCAGATATGCTTGTGGAGTTGTTGCTCTTGTCCACTTTTACGAGCAGTGAGGAGATGCTAGTTTTGCATCAACAAAGCAATTATCTGGATATCTACCTCTTTTACAGGTACCCACTTATATTGTAGTTTTATTTCTGTTTTGATATTAGTACTAAAATGTTATGATATTTTTTGTAGAGTTGGATATATGAGCACTTCCCTACATTGGAAAGGAAGCAGTTCCTAGGTAAGTATGTCGAGACTGAACCTCGTGCTACACATTTTGGCATTGGAGGAGTTACTTCTACTGTACATGATGTTAAAGCCCAAAAAGATGCTCTAACATATGATGAGGTGATTTGGTCTCATATGGATCACATAGGACTGCTCGACCCCATATGGCAGTTTATATGTTTTTTGGCTTCATCAAACTTGGTAGCATGGTTCACCATCATCTGCCGGAATGAGTGTTGCGTCAATTTGGGTATATGCAACCTATTCCACGATCGTCAAATGCAGTTCCTATGGTTGACTTGTCCAATATTGATGATCATTGGATACACTTCTCACAATATGTTATAGTGGTCCAGCTCCATTTTCATGTGTTTATGGATATTTGTAGTGGTTTAGGAGGGTGTCTCATCCCTATCTTATATGTGGTGTTGACGAGGAGCAACCCAATCTTGTGGTTGTGCCACGACTTTGTTGAAATCTACCAGATGACATTCTAGTGTAGAGAAGATCAGACTCATCATCTTCTGGTTTATTGGTATGTTAGGAATTTATTTGTTGATGTTATTATTATATGAACAAACTTTCATTATTGTGGTCTAATTGTAGTCTGTCATAAAATGCATTATGAGCGGCCTTCAAAGGATGATAGATTGTAAAGACGTCAATGAGGACATTGTTGCTTGGGATCAAATGTAGGAGTTAATATAGATAGTTCGTGATGCCACAGAAGAAGAAGAAGGAAGCATAGGAGATCGTAGTGTTCAAGGCAGGTGACCATCCACATCTAGATAGCAATTTTACCTTATATGTGTACTTTGATCTTATATTTGTAGAACTTTGATATTCTGTGTTTATTTAATTTTTTGTTTGACTTTATATTTATTAATTCCATATATGAATAGAAATTATCAACATCCACTATGTTAACTATAAGGCCAAAATAGATTCGTCCCTTGGCCAGAGGAGTTAGCATTTTATATATAAGCAAAACAATTACAAAAGTTGTTTTCGGTACATTACACAAACAATATTAAAAATCCTAAAATAAAGTAAGAAAGTAAAATAATAATACAAAATACAAATATCATTTCTCCATAAGATTTACATAAGTATGATTAACACCCATCAATTGTACAAATTCTTACATCCTATTAGCATAAAACGATGTTCACGCTTTTGTCTTGAGGTAACAATTGCTAGATGATATCAGTGCCACCATCGGTATAAAACAACCTTCTTGTAGTAGAACCAACAAACATATAATTATTCAATAAAGAAAATAAGTGATAGAAATTAATAAATCACTTTACTTGCACAAAATGAGAACCATGAACATGTCTGATACAAATTAGTCGATGTTAACTTTGTGTACTAGGTGGGGACGTATGTAGTGGGAATATTTTCAAATTTTGAACCAACGAAAAATAGACTAGGATTACATTATATTGATAAGCAATCGCATACCACATGTCTGGTATAGTCATCCACTTGTCCCGATTAGCCTGTTTATAAATAAGGAAATTATAATAAAACAAATTCATAAGAAATCATTATTAAATAAGTGTCAAGAGTAGCATATAGAAGTCATACCCCTGATGGTGAATAGACTAGCAAAGACTTTCTTAGTTCTTCTAGGCGATCATGGCTTCCAATTAATCTTGCATATTCATCACGTCATTGACTAAGTTCTTTGTACAAATCATGTCTAATTAGGGGCCATGAATTATCAAATATCCCCAACAATGAAACAATGCATCTATACCCACAATGTCCATCAACAACTACATCCACAACATCTAGAATGTAAGGTTGACAAATCGGATGGAACTGTTCTAACATGGGTATTCTCTTTTCTTGTATGACACATTTGTCCTTCAATTTTTTTCTTTCTTTCTTTGCAAAAGAAGTATCATGTCTTGAATTCTCAATGAAGGCATCTACATGCTCAAAATATGAGGGATCACACTTTGTTGACCTTACAAATTGATGACTTTTCATTAGACATGTCAAAGTGAGCCAACCCGGCTCACACGGTTTGGCTCACCACGAGCCGGGTTAAAAATGAGTGAACCCAACCCGGCTCACTTTCTAGTGAACCAGAAATTTTGTAACCCGACTCAACCCACCACGGGTTGGTGGGTTAAGTGGGTTGACTCACCAACCCACCTAATTTTTTTTTTTAGTATTCAAATATTTAAATAAATTTTTAAGTAACCCATGAAATAACAATCATAGTAAAATCAAGAACCAATGTTTTGATCATGCTCACCACCAATATATGAAGAATTATTTTCA
>Ga0099822_1002218_pt1 | contig 24037 bp, 13 predicted proteins | sample CowpeawhiteBW_FD_76839 | JGI IMG/M metagenome (GOLD analysis project Ga0099822, IMG submission 76839) | Root nodule microbial communities of legume samples collected from California USA - Cow pea white BW | ecosystem: Host-associated > Plants > Roots > Nodule | place: USA: California | collected... | reverse complement strand
GTTTATTTTATTGGACTATGGAGTTATTGTAATAATTTTATAGACCATTTTAATTGTATTACAGTATTAATGCGAATTACTTTATCTGTTTTGGCGCATTGAACTTAAGGTTTTAAATATTTCCCACGTTTTGGGAAATTGTTGAATAATAAATGAGGTTATTTTATTGAATTTTATTTTTGTTTTATTTTAATAAGTAATTTCCGGCTAGGACATTACAAAAAACCCGTAAATCGACAAACCCTTTAGCTCGGTTAAGGGTTGGGAAAAACCCATAAATCGACAAATCCCTTAGCTTGGCTAAGGGTCGGGAAAAACCCATAAATCGACAAATTCCTTAGCTCGGCTAAGGGTCGAGAAAAACCCGTAAATCGACAAACCCCTTAGCTCTGCTAAGGGTCGGGAAAAACTCGTAAATCGACAAATTTCTTAGCTCAACTAAGGGTCGGGAAAAACCCATAAATCGACAAATCCTTTAGTTCAGCTATTGGTCGGGAAAAACCCGTAAATCGACAAAATCTTTTAGCTTGGCTACAGGTCGGGAAAACCCGTAAAACAACAAATCCAACATCCGCTACGAAAGATACCTCGGTAGGAGGTCGACTGATGGTTATGTCTACACCCTGAACGATTTTCCTACCATCTGTTGAAGAAGGGTACCTCGAACGAAGGTCGACTGAGAACAATTTCCCTATCATCTGTTGAAGAAAGGTACCTCGAAAGGAGGTCGGCTAAGGGTTACGTCAATACCCTGATGATTTCCTTAACATCCGTTAAGAAGAAAGGTATCTCGAAAGGATGTCAGTTGAGCGTTACATCAACCCCTGTACAATTTCCCTACCATCTGTTGAAGAAGGGTACCTCAGAAGGAGGTTGACTGAGGGTTACGTCAACACCTTGGACAATTTCCCTACCATCTATTGAAGAAGGGTACCTCAGAAGGAGGTCGACTGAGGGTTACGTCAACACCCTGGACAATTTCCCTATCATCTATTGAAGAAAGGTACCTCGAAAGGAAGTCGATTGAAAGTTACGTCAACATCCTTGAGCATTCCCATAACCTCACCCTGACCGTACTAAGATCAGAAAACTACTTCATGAATCGAAGAATAGGCACCACAACAATGGGACATTAACACAAAAGTCAAGTTAGCAATTCTCACGAAGAGAGCAAAAGTTAAAACGTCATGCACGATACGTATCAACAATAAATTAAAGTCTCCTAAGGGTCTACACAAGATAAAGGGTCATGTAGCATGGGGATGCCATCACTCCTCTACCAATTGTCCATCCACAATGACCTAGCCAACATCGATAACAGACACATCGGTAGAGGGGCACAACAATCGCACCTGCTTCAAAGCCAATGCCATAGGTAGAGGCAACCTCATTTAGCCAGCTCATCCTTCAATGCCTTCCAAGTCCGCTCTTTCTCAGCATTTTCCTCTTCCATCTGTTGTATAGCTGTCTCAAGGTCGGTCACCCACTGGCCACACACGCATTATGGCAACGACACACGCCAGAGAAGTTTGAACGACCTCCTCGCCACCCTGCCTGAGGTTGCTCGAGGTCGGAGGGTTAGTGTACACCCTGGCGATCAGACTCTAGACAACTTATGTGTATGTGCGTATTGGGCCGACCTCGGGACGACTTATGTGTATGTGTGTATTGTGCCGACCTTAGGCCGACCTATGTGTATGTGCATACTGGGCTGACCTCAGGACGACCATGTGTATGTGCGTACTGGGCCAACCTCAAGACGACCTATGTGTGTGGACTATTGGGCCGACCTCAAGACGACCAAGGTGTGCAGACGTATTGTGTCCGACTTGGAATCGACCTATGTACTCTAATGCACTGAACCCAACTTATCTGGAAGGCCCAATTTACTTAAACTACCCCCTCTCCTCAGGATAACGACAAAACCGTCACGTAACCACATCGCCACAAAGATTGGGGTAACCCCCGCACACATCAACTACCTCCCGCAATCATGGGAAGACTGAGGCAAGGATGAGCTAGAGACCTTTATAAAACTAAGTGACTGGTCTCCACCAAAGGGGGAAGGAGATGACCGAAAAGATAAGTCTAAAGAGAAACAAAAGTATTTTTTTGTATAACATCTGACAAAGAGGCCGAGTTGCGACCAATGTGCATCTTGGATTCCTTTTTTTCGAGAACAAATTATATATATACATGTATATATAATTTTTTTTATTTAATTAATATAACGAGTAATTGATTTAACAATATTATATCCCATTTACACCTTCCTTTATTCTTCCGCTTACTTCACTTTTACTCCAAATTTTTAATTTCATATGATAAATCTAATTACAAATATACCCTTTGTTAACTTATCATTTTCCATGTTTCTATGGACTGAGAGCCAGTGGCAACTGATGGAAGAATACCCAGTTGTGTGTGATTTGCGGACTCTCCACGTATACGGATAAAGCACCCGTCTTGCCACGTCAGCCTTCCCTTTCTTTTCTCTCTTCCGTGTCCGTTTGGCCAATAACCTCTTCCACCATTTTATTTCACTGTTCCTTTTTTTCCCTCTCTTTCTCGGCGCTAAATACAACGTAATCTTCTCTCGGGTTCTGCATCCGCACTACATGGCAGTAACATTGCGCGGCAGCAATAGCTTCCTCTCGTTAAGGTGGTGATCGATTTCTCCTTCACTCTTTCTTTCATTCTTTCTTTCTCTTGCTGGTTACGAATTACGGTTCTTTGCTGAGTTTGGAGGCGCCTAGGTTTTCCATGTAGATTAATCTTCAGAATTGAAACATTTTCTTGTTGCGTATATAGCTTTTCGCCGAAGTTTCTTGAGCGATTTTGTGACGGTAATTGTAGTTCGGGAAGTGTTTCTTAGTTTCCGTATTTATCACTTTGCCTGTTGCAGCATGGAAACGAGTGTTTTCAATCGGTGAAGAATGAAATAGCTGAAACTATTTATGGCTTGCGATGATGGTTTTCTTGCAATTTCTTTAGGTCATAATGATACGTCGGTGTTTTGTTATCGAGTTTGAGAGAGTTGAATGATAGAAGGATGTAATTCGTAATTATCATATCCGTTGCACCATCACTTCAAGACATAATGTATTTGGTGTGGTTGAATTAATGTTTTTGCTTTCGTATTTACTGCACTCTCTTTGAGCTGAGTTTTTGTATATGATTCATCGTTTATGTGCTGGTATTAATTGTAAATCGACTGGCAGCTCTTCGAATTGTTGGCTTTCAAATGGCTCCCCTTACGCAGGGAAAAAAGTGTCAAACTTACATTGCCTACTATTGAGTAAATGGGGGAGTTCAAGAAAAGGATGCCTCATACGATATGATTTTTTATTGAGTGGTAATCCTGGTTTAGGTTGTAGAAAGTGTTATTTGGTGTTTTCTAAACCTAGAAGGAGGGTGCATCTGCTACCATTTGCCTCCTCTGATGACGGTGTCACTGTCAATGGGAGTCTTCAAGCTAGCACCGGTACTGGCCTAGAAAAAACGAGGGTGAAACTGAATAGGTCACTGGAAGATGAAGAGTTTTGTGAAGGACTTGTCCAAGCTTTATATGATGCAGCCAGGGTTTATGAACTGGCAATTAAAGAGCATAAATCATTCTCACGAATGTCCTGGTTTTCGACAGCCTGGCTTGGGGTTGACCAAAATGCATGGGTGAAGGCACTGTCTTGTCAGGTATGGCATTTACCGTGTCAGATTTTACCATGGCTTTTGTGAGGTAGTATATTTGGGCCATATATGACGTGTAAGTTCAACACACATCTGTGAATACTAAATTTTGACCGAGCCTTTTGAAAGCATGCCATTGTCTAATTCATGTGAACATAGACAAACACAATCTAGATGAATTGTATAAGTAAGAAGTGTGGACAATAGGTTTTATTTTGCATGTCTTTGTTGATATTTTGACTAAAATATGAACCAACATTTATCAACAAATAAGAACAATTATGGTTACTAGAAGAAACTCTCTATTCTTGGGCATGCACTTGTGAGAATTATAATTGCAATTATGAAAATTCAATTTAAAACATGCTTCTTGGATATTACTAAAATCAACAAAACATATTAATCATTGTCATCATCTGTTACTTTGTATTATTTTAGATATGGGAACAGTCCTATCAATTTCATTCCTTTCTTGATATCATTTATAAAGAGAACATTTTTCATTTCAAAAGATAGTGTTTCTTTGTTTGTATGTTAAACATACTTCTGTGTTTTATTTTTCAATATTTTGGATAGGTAGTTGAGTCTTAATATAATTTATCATACTGTCTTCTTAAAGGATAGGACTAGAGAATTTGGCTTCATCCTCATTATTTCTCTTTTTTAAAATTATCTTCCTGATGAACAACATCTGCATTGATGGAAACTAATTATATATTGCTGTAATATGTATACTTCATTATAAATTAATCTGAGTCATGTTTCTTCTATTGCCTTTGCTACAATAATGCTGCGACCTCATTAGTCATAACTCACAAGTCACTTGAGCTCATTGTTTTTAAAATTTCAAAATTCTAGAACAACTGAGAAACAGGTTGCATAAATTCTCTCAGGCTGCTGTGTACTCCTTACTGCATGCTGCAAGTGAAATTTCATCTCAAAGCGATAGAGACAGAAATGTCCATACATTTGTTCAAAGGAGGTAGCATGTTTGTATTTTGGTTCATTCTTACCTGCTTCCATTGTATTTTCTTTTTTTATGTTTGTTTAGTTTTAATATTTTATACTACTCCCTAGAGTTTTAAGTCTAAAACTTTTGCAAATATTGCATTGATTCAGTTTGCTAAGGCTATCTTCTCCCCTGGAGAGTTTAATTAGAGAAAAATTATCAGCCAAACACCCTGAAGCATATGAATGGTTTTGGTCTGAGCAAGTTCCAGCTGTAGTGGCATCCTTTGTTGACAAGTTACAAGGGGATGGACGCTTTACTGCTGCCATTGCTTTGTATGTTTTCCTTTAACTTATCTATATATTGAGATATTTACGGTTACTGATCAGTTCTTGTTCTTTGATATTATTATTTTTTGCAAATGCATTAATGATTTTAACTGCATTTACAGGTCTGGAAAAAATGTGGGTGTAAGCAGTGCAAGTGACATATCACTTCTTCTGCTAGCACTAACGTGTATTTCTGCAATTGCTAAACTTGGTCCATCAAAAGTTTCTTGTTCACAATTCTTTTCAATGATCACAGAAATAACCGGTAGTTTGATGGACATGCTAGTTGGTTTGATTCCTGTAAGTCAAGCTTATAATTCTATTAAGAATATCGGTCTGCATAGAGAATTTCTTGTACATTTTGGTCCTCGGGCTTCATCATGTAGAGCTAAAGAGAAGTGGGGTTCAGAAGAGGTTGTTTTCTGGGTAAATCTTGCTCAGAGGCAGCTGCAACAAGCTATTGATAAGGAGAAAATATGGTCAAGATTGACAACATCTGAAAGTATTGAGGTTAGTTATCTCCAATTTCGAAGAGTGCTTGCTTTTGTCCACTCTAGAGAGGTCATGCTGGATTAAATGTCCAGGAATACTGAATTTAGAAAAAATTATGGAAACTATGTTTTGGAGGCTCGTTGAGTACAAACATCAACAAACAGGGAGTTTCACCTAATGAGGATTTTTCTCCTTCAATCAAAACACTAAAAGTTACAATCTCACATCTTAATTACCTTCTACAAATGTGAAATTCAACTTGTGTAACACTAAAACTGTCACATCATAACCTATAATTTCTTATTCTGAAACTAATACACAAATAACTGCCTCATATCAATCCCAGATAGTGACATAGAGTGGCCAACTCCAAAAATTGGATAGAAGTTAGGTGATGACTGATTTTCTAATATATTTTTGGCTTAAATATGTTTTCGGTCTGTCAAATATAGGTAATTTTTAATCATATTAAAAATTGTTTTTGTTAGTCTCCAATTTTCAGAAAATGATGTTTTTGGTACCTTGTTACTCACGACAATACACTCTTTGGTGATGTGGCTAACAACATCCATGTCAATTGTACAGTTATAGAAATAAGGAGCTGATCTTATATAATCAAGAATATTTAGATTATATATGTATTATTAAGTGCATTTTTATTTATTCCTGTACCATATTTTTGTTATTCGAGGATATCACATTTCCTTTATTTATTTTATTCATTACTTTCTCTCTCTCTCTCTCTATATATATATATATAAACCACCTGTGCTGTCTTCTCAATGTTTCTCTCTTCTCCAGAGTTTAGGATTAACAATAACAAATATCTCAAATAATTACAAGGAAATACAATTTTCAAATCTTTCTGGCTAGATTATTTTCTATTCTTAAAATTTTAACTCAAACTTTATTTAGCTCCCCAAATTTGAAAGTTACTTTTTTAGTTCTTGATAAAATATTTTTGGATTAAATATGTTTTTGGTCTCTTAACTTTCAGTGAAAATGGAAATTTGTTCTTCTTTGAAACTATGGCTTAATTTAGTCCCCAAACTTTAGAAATACGTGAATTTAGTTGTTTTAACCAAATTTTGTTAAGTTTATTTGACGTTTCAAACGTTCATGATAGTATTTTAGTTGTTTACACCGTTTTACACATTTCCACCTTAATGTTAGCCGAGAAACATTTGAAACGTTAACTAAATTTAACAAAATTATGTTGAAAGGACTAAGTCCATGCATTTTTAAAGATGAGGACTAAATTAGTCTAAATATTTGAAGTAGGACTAATTCTAATTTTCACTGAAAGTTAAGAGACCGATTAACCCAATATTTTTTTATTCCTAAAATTTTAGGTCAAATTTTATTTTAGTTCCACAAATTTAAAAGTGACTTTTTTAGTCTTTCAAATGAAAATTTGACATTTTAGGTTTCTACTTGAGAAAAATAAAAAAGGAATATACATATACATACATATTAAAGAGCTTGAAGAGCCTCTCGTAGGTTTTCATAGTTATATAGAAACTCATCTGTGATACAATGATAAGAAAGAAAGAGTAAACAAGTAAAGGGAAATCCAGGACCTAGGTAGAGATAGGTAGAAACGAAAAGAACTCTTAATAAAACTTACTTAGGCTGTTTTGAACCTATTCTAACTTTGCCTCTCAGGTTAGAGCATACAAATTGGTTAGAGCATACAAATTGTATGTACTAAGCTTGAATCAAATAAATTCAATCTGAGGACCCTCAACAATTTGGTTAATACATCAACAACAAGTTAATTATTGGATCTGTCAAATTTGGTATCTATCTCCTTTGATAACAACCTTCTCTAATAAAATGACAATCCTTCTCTATGTTTGATCCTATCATGGAACACTAGATTAGAAGCAATGTGAAGAGCTGCTTGATTATCATCTTCATTTGTTGAATCTCATAATTTAATTCTTGGGGAAACTCTTTTACCCACTCAAGCTCACAAGTGGAAGATGCCATTGCTTTAAATTTCAACAATTGACTGAACAAGAAACTATATTCAGATTCAACTTCATTTTGTTTCTTGCGTTTCCAAGTAATAACATGTCCTCCAATGAAAACATAATATCCTGAAGTATAATGTCTCTCCATAGGAGATGCAGCCCAATCAACATCATAATACCCAAATAGTTGGGTATTTTTTTTATCTTCATATGGTAGACTTGTCTTGGAGCGTTTTGAAGGTATCTTATAGTTGGGTATTTTTTTTATCTTCATATGGTAGACTTGTCTTGGAGTGTTTTGAAGGTATCTTATAATACGGATATAAACATCCAATGACCAATAAAAGGAATGTACGTGAACTGATTCAAAGTTGTTAGAAAACATATTGTTGGTCACTTAAACCTATTCATATAATACCAAGAGGTTGACACAGATTGTTATGAGTCAATATATATTTTTTTTTAATTTTCCATCCCTTAATTTTTTACATGAAGGAGTCAATTTTCACATTTAGTCTTGAATTAGAGATATTAATTCATTTTTTTTTTAATTTGAAGGACTAAAAATATCTTTTTTGAATTCTGGGGACTAAAATAAAATTTGACCTAAATTTGAGAGTAAAAAATATTTTAGTTGAAAATTTGAAAATTGAATTTTCACATCATTAGTTTAGTTATACTTGTTATTGTTGATGTAGACATCGTTAGCCATGTCAGCAACAAGCATAATACCGTTAGTGCCAAGGGACCAAAAAGAACATTTTTTGAAATTCATGGACTAAAGTTCAATTTTTAATTTGGAGCACTAAAAGAAAAAACAACCCAAATTTGAAGGACTAAAACCACATTTAACCTTATACTTCTTTATTTACAATAAATTCTTGGGCTTGATCAGGACTTGAATTCCCTGGGTTATTGCTAGAGAATGTTAGCAGTCAAACACTGTGTTCTCATTTTGAAATTGTCTCCCTTGTGTGAAACTGTCACTGCTCCATCTGTAGCAAAACCGCATCAACAATATTTTTTTACTGTATCATATTATCTCCATATAAGATGATACAACAATCTCCTCAATAATCCTTACGTCCAAGATATGATACAGTAATCTCCTGAATAAGGCAAACTAGGAAACATGGAAGGAATCTACAAATATCAATAAAAACCTGTCACATAATCATCAAAATGTTTCAAGAGAAAAAAATTCAGTGAATGGAATAAAGTAGGACTGAAGAGATGAGTTTAGTTGAATGTAAGCAGTTCTCTGTCGATCATGTTAGTGCTTTGTCGTTACAAAAGCTTCAATTGAAAGTTGGCTTACTGCAGGTCTTGGAGAAGGATTTGGCTGTTTTTGGGTTCTTTATTGCTTTAGGCAGAAGTACAAGGTCATTTCTTTTGACAAATGGTTTTGAAACCCTAGATGATCCAATGGAAGATTTCATCAGGTACAACTTGTTTAAATGTTTTCCTTGCTCATGATGTTTCTTATTGTTTTAGGAGTCTTATTATATTAGTGGCTTTTAGGGTTTAGGGTTTTGTGTGTTTGTATGTGTTTCTTTTTCTGTAGCGTCTTTTAGAGTACTAAACTAGTACTTGGCCTAGATAATTAGAATAAGTGACTTTATACACCATATCACTGTAAGAGTATGTCTTCTCTCTTTTCCCATCAAATTCAAACTCAAATATTTATGAACTCTGTTTGTGCTTTCTATGAATATTTATGCATTTCTTTACTTTTATGACTGTTTGGTTCAGGTATCTTATTGGAGGCAGTATTTTATACTACCCTCAGCTCTCATCAATTAGTTCATATCAATTGTATGTGGAGGTTAGTATTTATGGTCATTAAAGTTGTCACATGCTTAATCATTTAGTTATTTTAACTGGTAAAAGCCCATTGACTGCATAGGTAGTTTGTGAAGAGTTGGATTGGCTTCCTTTTTATCCTGGAATCACCAGTGTTTCAAAACAGTCTCATATGCATAGAAATAAACAAGAAGGTCCTCCAAATCCTGATGCACTGCCCCAAGCTTTTGATGCTTGCTCTCACTGGATTCAGAGCTTTATTAAATACAGTACATGGCCAGAGAGCCCTTCAAATGTGAAAGCAGCTGAGTTTCTGTCAACGGGGTAACTTGAACCATGCTTGTTTATGGTTTGACAAAACAATACCGGTTTAATAAATTCTGATATGTTTTTTTCTTTTATTTTAGGCACAAGAAGTTGATGGAATGTATGGAAGAGCTTGGGATGATTAGGTTAGCTATGAATGAAATTCTGCATTTACGATGTATTTTCACTCAAATAGTTGCATTCACATTCGTCAACACTGATATTTAAGCATCAAAACCATACATTTTTTGGGGTAAAATAAAGACCAGGATATTAATTGCTAGCTGAAAGCTGCATAAGAACAACCGAAAGAAATCAGTGTAGTAACTGCATGTTACAATTGCATATTCTTTTGTTTTATAGTCTTGCAAAAATATACACCAAGAAATTTTGGAGGGTTGTAATGGTGCTTTGTTGTTTGTCTTGGTAACCGGCCAAATATGATTTTCATCAGCTTTAGCTGTCATGGTAAACACTTCATTTTTTCAATAAAATATCTCTTATGGCATTGCTAAATTTTATCCAGAAAGACCTCTTCTTTTAGAAGAGAATTTACTTTTATTTAAATTGGACATCACATAAAAGGAGTTGAATATGTGATGAGAAAACGGAAGAAGGACCATTCTTATATTGATGCCATTAAAGGAGTTTGGGGAAGAATATTGATGCCACACCCAAGAAAGATGAGGTTAGTGATAACTCATAGGGTTAATTGCCACATGTACTCTAATAAGATCAAATTTGGGTTCTTATAATTCAGAACTCCATAAAGTTCTTACAAAGAGAACTTAATTTTCTTTTAGAATTCATATATATGTCCCAACTCCTTACTGAATGTTCATATCAATAAAGCTTAGATGGCAACAAGTGTTACATGCCCATTATGACTCCACTTAGAACACTAAAAAACTGACCTAGACCATCCTAAAAGACATCTGAAATATTTAAATAAAAATAAATGCGAGTTACATTAACAATGATGAAAAATTGGCTTAAACAATTATTTAGCCCAACTACTTAAACTTGAGCCCCTCAATGCTTCTTCTAGATCATGTGAATTTCGGCTTGTTTTGTTTTCTTCAAATTGGGCACCAAGTCTTCATCAACATGTAGAAAATAGTATTAGATGATATATTTCTTGGGTCTATCATGCAAATCAGTCTATCTTCTTTATTCTTGATATTCTAGCAATTGCACTCTTAATTAGAAACATAATAAAAAACCTAAAATTATATTGACCAGTCTAGATCATATCATTCCCTCTCTCTTCAAGCACATTCATCCTTGAAGGTCAAGAGTACAGTTTCTCCAACATAAACATAACACTTGTATTAAAGATAGTCTTTTTATTAGTTATCCATTTCAGAGTAGAATCTTTGCAATAAGTGAATATGAAATGGAAGGTCAAGAGTTGAATCTATAGGTTAGAATAACAATCTTGGAAACTGGCTTGGATAGGATCTGATATCATATTAAAATGTGGACTTTAAACCTAATTTCACGAAATTGGCTTGTAAGGTGAGATTTGCACTCATATAATATAATTTTGCTATATGTCCAAATGTATGTTATATTTCTACATACTCAAGTTGTTAGGTATCCTCATGCTGACTAGGTAGAGTCATCTAGCGATAAACTCTCGATATAGGGAATTATGTTCTTGTTGAGGTACTTTAATAACGTGGAAAAGCAAGAAGCAAACTTTTGTGGCAAGATCGAGTATAGAAGTAGAATACATAGTGTTAAGAAGTGAACTTTAAGCCTAACTCAATCCAACAAAAAACAACTTGTAAGGTGAGGTTTGCACCTCCTTATATATTCTAAATTGGCCTTATCTCTGTCGATATGAGACTTCTAAGACACCTACTCATGCCAAGGTGTATATATCTCGAGTGTAGGACTATGCATTAATGGGTAGTCTGATAGCGGGTCTAGACATTAATGGGTAGTCTGATAGTGGGTGGAACAATATGTCCAACAAATAACAAATCTTGCTAGGATAGACTCTAATAATGGCTCTGATACCATGTTAAGAAGTGGACTTTTAAGCCTACTCAAATAACAAATCTTGGTAGGATATGCTCTAACAACGACTCCGATACCATGTTAAAAAGTGCACTTTCAGCCTAACTCAACTCCACAAAACCAGCATGTAAGGTGAGGTTTACACTCACTTATATACTCTAAATTGACCTTATCTCTAGTTGATGTGAGACTTCCAACACATAGTGATGACATTAGTCACTTGTGAGTTCATGTGGATAAAATAACTCCTACCTTATTTGTGACAACCAAGCAATGTTATACATTGCCTCTAATCTTGTCTTTCACTAAGACAAAACATATTGAGGTTGATCGTTTGGAGACATCACCACTAGATTTGTCAACTCTAATAAATAGTTGGTTGAAAATCCTAACCGGGGGCAGGGTGTATAGTTTGAGTGATCATATTATGGTACAATGTGTCACCTACCGGTGTGCTTGTTTTTGCACTGGGACCCACATGCAAACAATGCAGATACCATGTGATGTTGAACTAATTTGCTTGTATGGGGAAACAATTTTTGAAGATAGTTTATACAATGTATTTTATATTTTATAGCGTTACTAGAATTCCAGGAATTGTGAAACTGAACTTTTGTAGAGATTCTTATTCCTTAGATTGTATCACTTATATTTTTTGTGAATTGTAATGCAGGGAAAACGCCCTGGAGCCTGAAGCCACTAAAGTAGTTCATGCACATAGATCTACAGTTCAGTCAACTATTAAAGAGTCAGGTTCTTTTGACGAGGTTTGATTCCCACTTTCAAAATTTGAATTGATCTAAGTGCTGCTTCCAAGTTAATAATAGGTGTAACTTAGTCTATGAAGAGTCTATCTGTAATATAGATGTTCTGGAACCACTTAGTCTGTTAAGATTTTGTAGATAGATAGTTGTTCTGTAGAGCCTAAGTACCGTACAATCAATCAGTTTCACTCAAGCAATTGTACTCTTTCTCTCTTCCTCACAGTATCTAGTCTTTTTTCATTTGTATTTTTAGAACTTCATTGTATTATTGAAACTTCATCTTCCCTGCGAGGTTGGACATGGCTGGATAGGATAAGAAACTAAGTCCTATTGACTTGAGGAGTATAGAGTGACAAATATATTTTCCTAATTGACATAAAGCACATTTAATGACTAAAGGGCAGAAAAACTAAGAACTAAAAATACAAATTTCTAGGATAGGGTGACCAAGACATCCATGGGCAAGTTCAACAGAGCAATGAAGACAGCCAACTGGTGGTGATAGCCAATACACTTTCCAATACTCATATCCTAGTTCAATCGTTTGTCCATCCATCCTATTCTAGAACAATATAGACGTTATAATTATACAAATAATGTAGTGATCCTATGTAATCAGGCATATTGTTATAATTATAGATATAAGGAACTGAACCTATATAATCAAGAATATTGATATAATTATAGAAATAAAGAACTAATCCTATATAATCAGGATTATCTAGATTACATCCGTATTATTACAATCTTTTTTATATATTCATGAATCATATCTTTGTTATTAGAGGATATCAAATCTCTTCTATTTATTGTATTGACTCCTTTTTTCCAATATAAATAGAGCACCTGTGTTAGAAACACAGTTTCAACTCGATGTTTCTTTCTTCCCTAGAGTTTGACAATTATTAACAAACGACACACAAAGTGAGGGGAACAACTGAGTTTGCTATAAAAATTAAATTAAATGGACAACTAGGGACAGACAAAACGGATTATAAAAGGAGTTTATGAAGTTTTATGTAAGAGTCATTTGTGAAGGTAATAGAAGGCAACGAATCTGAGAAGGACAACTCAAAGAAAAATGATTGGTTACTAGTCATATTATCAAAGACACTAGAGTCAAGTATCTAGTCTCTAAGAGAGGAGTATTGTGAGACAAGGGCTAAAGAATTACCAAATAAGTCACAGCACTAACAAGCAAGACAGAATACTCATGGTTGGGTAGTGCCTGTACAATGAGGCCAATTAGGCCATGATCTTATGTCCTGCCATTTTTAATTGTTTCTATATATATATATATATATATATATATATATTTTATAGTATATAATATATATAATTTATGAATGATGGGGTATTCATTACTATAATAGGAAGCTAACTAAAATTGTTTCCTTTTAACAGTTATGATTGATTTATTTAGTTTTAGTTTATCACAAAATTAGATAAACTTAATAAATATTAGATATTCTGATTGGGTAATTACTATTAACCTTACAACTTATGACTATAACTATATCAAAATTTATTGAATCTAAAAAATCTAGTTTTGAATGAACCTGATGTCTTAGAGATACTTAGATCCTTTAAGACATGCTCTTCTTTTCAGACGAAGGCTGAAAATATCTTTGCTAATGACTTTTAGTGTCTCTTAGACGCAGCCCTAGCCTCCCTCAAACAGACCAACTATTATAATTCTCTCACATGTAGGAAAAGCTTGGGCTGTTGTAGAAGAAATGAAAAGATTCCTTGTGGCTGACTCATTGGAGGATGTCAAGAAAAAACTTGATAAGTTATAAATGGTTTTGATTTTGAGAAGTTTACATTTAGATTTTAATTATGTATGTGATCAAATTCTAGCTGGTGATTAGATTCCTTATGTGGAGAGCGTAATCATTAGACTCAGTAAAAGATGAAAATTTAATTTACGTTGCTGAAACTTTGACAATGGAAATACCTGGTGGAAGAGATGGTAGGAAGCGAGACGTGGTGGTTGAAGTGGATGTCTTAAATTGATTTTCCAAATGGAAAGGGAACCAACTCTTGAGTGTCATTATTTTGAAGGGCAGATACGTCATCAATCATCACTTGTTGCCACCCTAGATAAGATAAAACTTTACTTGGAGAATTAGCAACATGAATACAAGATAACAAGGACAAACAATTATAGTGTGTGGTGGAATGTCAATGATAATTGAGGTTAATATAGTGGGGTAGAATGTATACCTTTTCAAATAGCATTAGGATTGTCATTTTTAGAGGAGACAAGAGTCGATAACGGATATAATGTCGGGAAAGGATCATACATTACCTCTATTATGTCATTATTCATCGAAGAATAGTCTTGCCCTAGAATGTAGTAGGTTATGGGCTGTGTTGATAGACTTGAAGATCTGGTCGAGAAGCATACTGAGATATTACTGGGTCGTTTGGGGACAAAGGGAGAGTAACATGTGGGAAAGTGACTGCATGTCTTTATTAGAAGGAACATGTGTATACTTAGACAGAGACATCAACAAACGCTAAATATTAAGATTAGGAGAAAACCACAAATACCCTTTTTGAGTATGATGATATCCATCGAAGAAACATTTGAACCCCAAGTGAAATTTATCTTGACCAGGTGTAAGGTTATGTGTAAAACATGTGGTACCAAAAAACGTGGAAGAAGATTATACTGAGGGAAATGAAGAAAAATGATTAAGTGGGGTACTTGATCATTAAGAATGGATGGTGACATCTGGTTAATGAGACAACATGCTATTAGGACAACATCCCCCGAAATAGGTGAGGAACATGACTGTGAAGAACTGTCCGAGTAATTTCAGTAACATATTTGTTTTTAGGTTCCTCTACTCCATTTTGTTGAGTATGAGGATGTGAAGTTTGATGAAGAACATCATTGGATGTCATGAACTCTTGGAATTTGACATGTTCATTTAGCATTATCACTAAGATTTAATTAGATTTCAATAGAAAATGTTTAAACTTGGCGCCACCTTCTACAATTTTGTCAACCTTGAACGTCCTAATTGTACATGAATCATCATTGGAGAGATTGTAGATGCACATACTGATGGTGGAGGGAGATGGTAAAGGTCATGTAATCCTACGCTAATCGTGTTGCTCGAAATCCAATCTTGCGGAGTAACATTACTTTTAGTAATGGTGAAGATAATGTCATTGGATTAGGTCAATTAGGAAATACAAAGTAAATAAATAGGCAATTAGAGACATAAAGAACAAGGTCAACAGTAAGATATGGGAGGGGTTGGTTAGTGCATGCTGCAACTTTGTATTGTGAACCATTGGCAGCAGTGATAGAAGACAGATTGTCAGTAGTAAAGTCAATGACCCAAGGTCCTAGAGAAGGAGATTGAGAGAGGTGAGCAAATGTTTCACCAGTGTGTGCCTTCAAGGCAATGTTACTGATGGAATGGTGAGTCGTGTACCATTTGATAAAGTCTATATTTTGCTGGAGTCATATGAGGATGAAAACGTATAATATCGGAGCAACAAGTGACTCAACAATAGAAATTTGGACAAACTTGAGCAAGGGAGTTTCCCATGTAGCTTCCAACACTATAAATGATAAATAAGTCCTGTGCGTTGACAAAGCTCACATTTTAGATGATTTTTAGAATTATGCGTGCAAAAGTATTGAGAACTATTGCCGTGTGATTCGAATGTAATATTGTTCCCTACAAACAAATGTGTCTTGGTGCTTATCTTTGGAGGGTGGAACACAAACGTTGCAAAAGTCATAGTAAGGTTTACTAGTGATCCCAAAATCTGATAATGTGTAACAACGTACTCTTGTAGCAAGCTTTGCAAGGCGAAAGTCATAAAAAATGCACTATGGTTTTTAAGTTTCTTTTATACATTTGTAGATGATGGTAGAAGCTCATTACATCATATAAGGTAGCACAACCCACCCAAGATAAACGGACATGGGGCCCAAAAATGTTGTGAAGCGAGAGGAAGTGTCAAGAGATCTTGGCACACACTGAACTGATGTTGTTCATTTGTATAAAGGGAATGAGGCTTGCTCCAAATTGATGCACATGTCTCATGGGGATGGAAAATAGGTTTCAGTTAGGTGTGGAAAATGGATTTAATAATGCTACAAACTTGAGAATCAATCATTATACATTGTTCGCGTTCTTTTGCAAGAATAGATTCAAAAACTGTGGTGAGATGTAATTTGTGGCTCATCCCATTTAACTATAATCCAATCTTGGAAGCCTAATTTTAATAGTTTGACTCATCCATCTTCTCAATACTAACAATATGGTTAGAATAGATGAGAGAATCTGTTCTGGGTGTTAGAAGACATTACTGAAATCTGTAAAAGAAATAATAATGAAATATTTGCTGGAGAGGAAAACTGAGATTTCACCTTGAAATGTCCGATTGAGCCACAATCACCTGTGTTATAGGTTGCCTAGAGGCAGGTGCCGTTGCCAGCTTTGCCACGCATGGGGAAGGGTTGCAGATTTGTCATGACTGACATTTGTTTTAGTGTGTAGATTGCAGCTGGGTGAACCTGACCTTGTGGTTGCCCAAAAAGTTGCCGGAGATATCACTAGAAGAATAAGTGACTTTGGAAAAATGGTTTGCAAAATGAAGCTTTTCATACGAGAGGGTGACCATTGGGCCTACATGGAAGGAGACTCTACATTCCATGTTGAACTATAGAAAATAGAGACAGTAAGATGAAACTGTGTTTCTGAAACAAAACAGGTGCTTTATTTATATTGGAAAAATGGATTCATTACAATAAATAGAGGATATTTAGTTTCCTCTAGCAATAAAGATACGGTAATACAATAATAAATAAAAATTTTCCTAATAATAATAATATATACGTAGGTTATATTTTTTATTATAAAAGATGTGAGGCTTTTTCTATAATTATAACATACAGAAATGTTCTCTTGTATAGTATAATACAAGATAATCTAAAAAGGAAAACTAAATTATTTTTCATCATTGTACCCTCTCTCAATTTGTGTAAGATATCTTTATCAATATTCTTGCTTCATACTTTAGATGGTTCTCAAACCTTTTGTTTTCATGTATCTCATTCTTGTTTGTGCCTTCTGTTTGGCATATAATTTTAGGCACTGAAAAGTGTTGAAGAAGCTGTGATAAGACTTGAAAAGTTGCTTGAAGAGTTGCATGTATCAAGCTCTAGTTCTGGAAAAGAGCATTTGAAAGCAGCCTGTTCTGACTTGGAGAAAATACGAAAACTTTGGAAAGAAGCTGAATTCCTGGTGGCATCTTTTAGAGCAAAAGCTGATTCTCTTCATGAGGTACACCGTCCACTCCTCACTAACCTCCTTGATCAATTCTTTGAAACTATACATAATGGATATCTACCTTGAAATTTAATTTCCATAACTTTCACTAGAAAAAGGAGATTAAGAACTGAATATCAATTTCTAATTTGTGAATGATGTAATGAGATATTATAATACACCTAACTGCTTAGGCCGGGGACAACTGTTAAACTAACCTTTAACTACTTAACTGATATCCAAGAGAGCTGCCGCATCACATCATTCATTCAGACACTAATAATCCAAACTGTACAATGCAGGTTACTATATAGAAAGTCTTTGATGATAAAAATTATCATAGAATTCTAGCCAACAAATTTGGCCTGATTACTACAAAAATGAAAACGAGTCCTAATTACATATAATGTGGAAATATGTCTACTTAAATTTTGTAAAAGAATAACAGAGTAAATTTTAATAATGATATAATACATTAGGTAAATGATGGAATTACACAATCTACAACACTATCCTTTTTCGTATTTTGATGTCATTGGAGCTCGCACATCAATTAGAGACAAGATCGAATTATAGTATATAAGTGGGTGCAAGCAAATCTTATCTAACTAAGCTGATTTTGTAAGGTTGTGTTAGACTTAAAGTCCACTTTCAAAGATGATATTAGAACCTATCCTAGCAAAGGTTGTTGGGCCTATTGTATCACCCACAATTAGATCACTATCAAACCACCTACAAATATCTAGTCCAATCTTCAGTATGAGGTGTATAGGAGATCCTACATCGATTAGAGATATGATCAAATTACAATGAGTGTATATAAAGTTTACTAAGCTGATCAAATTACAATATTATAACTTCACCTTATTATGCTGATTTTGTGAGGTTGAGTTATGTTTAAAGTTTACTTTAAGAATTTCTTTTGTCTCTTTCCCCTGAAAGAGGAAACCTTTTCTAGTTTCTAGCGCCAAATAATTTTTTGCCTTTAATATTGTTATAATATTGTATGTGTATTGCTTGCTGGTATTTGTTTATACTATGAACATATCCATAAATTAACTAGTGAGTGGTCCAATAGAAGTTAGTATTATATAAATATGTCATTGGCAATTGTTACATTTGTTGCATATAAGACTCATTGAAAGATTATAATAATAGAACTAACGACCACTTTGATGGCTTTGATTGACATTGAAGTGTCATTTTCCAATCTTACTTATAAATAGAGAACCAATATGATATTAAACATGTATTTGGAAGATAAAAATGAACATTTAGAAGTTAAGATTGATAGAAGTTTGGAAATTGAATGCATCCTACATTTATTAATGCTATAACAAAAGATGCTATAACAAGACAGTCAAATGTGTTTATTTAACTTGCAATTCTCACAATTCAAACTAGACAACTTTATAAACTAAGCACCACCTTCTACAATTTGGTCAATCCCGGGATCTCCTAATTGTGCACGATTATCATTGGAGAAGTAGCAAATGCACAAACAATTGTTGATGGATTTTTATAGTGGAGGCCATGAGAATAATATACATGTGATGCTAAATAACGTCACTAGTGATGCAAATATGATCTTGATATTTCTACTTATAAGATACGATCTTCATATATGTACTTATACTGATATGATCCATATTTCTTTACTTGTAACAATTTCCTTGCACAATAATTCATTGTGTTGCTTGACTCCCTGGTACACTAGTCACATACTTTGTCCTTTTTGAGTTTCTCTTTTACTGTCTAATATTTCTATTATTCTCATTCAGGGGGTTAACAGTGGCCGGAACTACACACCAGTTGAAGAAGACGAGTATGTAAAAGGGAAAAGCCGAAAGAATGGTAATGTAAGGGTAGACAGGAACAAAAGGTATGAATATCTAGTTGCCTATTTACGAGAGTACAACCGGCATCTATCACTTCTATTTTTTGAAGTGTTTTATTTTCTTGTTATTATATTTATTTGAGAAGAACATGGTTTTTCTCCAGAAATGTTGGAAAATCGCGTGAATTTTGGAGCATCTTTGGAGGTCCTGTCACCAAAAAGCCCGGCTTAGAATCTGATGCGGATCCTTATGTACGCGTTGTAGTATTTATAGTTTGATGTTGTTAATATCCCCTCCATGTCTTTAGTGGCATTGGTGGAACATAACTCACCAATGTCTGTGACGCTTTTTCTTTTGTTGTGATAAGTAATAAATAATGTATTGCAAAAGTATAGCTTTGGCTTAGCAAAAGTGGCTGACTATTTTTAGCTTCAAAGTTTACAATGTCAAAATGCTAAGTTTATTGCATGAGTTGTAATGCCTATTAATTCCTATCTTGAATTGGCCTAGTTGTAAAATGTTGTCTGTTACAATTGGTGTGTGAATACTTTGTGGAACTTTACTAACATGGACTTGCTATCTTGATTGAAGGAAAATAATATTGAACAGCCTGCACCAAATGTTGGGGTTGTGGACCAAGAATCCAATGAAATCCGCCGCTTTGAGCTTCTGCGAAATGAGCTAATAGAACTTGAGAAACGGGTTCAAAGAAGTGCCTATCAATCAGAAAATAATGAAGTATGTCTGAAACACTCAATAAGTTACAAGTTTATGATTTTATATTGCTTTCAAAAGTTTTGCTTACCAAGTGCATTGATAAATAATTCTGAAGATTTGGTCTTTGAACGGTGCTAAATGATGTTTTGTGACCCATGTAGCTTATCTCACTTAGTGGGATAAAGCTTTGTTGTTGTTTGTAGATGCATTGTCAATAATCACCCTAACTGTACTGCTGTCTTATCCTAATTCTCTTTATCCTAACATTTTTACTCGCAGATTTATAAGCTTTATGTTGAAATTTTATTTTTTCGCATATTGCTGCTGACAGACTAAAGATTTTTTTAAACTTAACTGTTGCTTTTGGCTTGGGATGCATGCATGTTTTGTTGTTTTCGTCATCCTTTCTTTTTATCTATACAAATAATCTTTCTTTCTGTTCCACCAGTTATTTATTCTTGATTTAATCTTTGTATCCACAAACGATGCAATGATCAACCACTGTGTTTTGAGGTTTCAAACATTGTATTTGATGCCTTTGTATTGACTCGAGTATAAACACACTGAATTCAAAATAATGGTAAAAATAATCTAGTTTTCACAGATTTGAGTAGACAAACAAGGGTTTTTCTTAAAAAGGAGCTTATATACTCGGGGAATGACAATCTGGCACCCTTATTTTCTTTTGAATGTGTATATGACGGATTTGGATCCTCTCTTCTTCACAATAAACAGGAGAATCTTATTTAACAAATCCTGACCATTTATTATGTTTATTATTAAATCTAACCGTTAAAACAAAATCCAACTAAAATATAAAAAAAGAAAACAATGACAGTATTTAATCAAGGCAATGTATTTATTTGTTTTGGTTGCTATAGAAGTAGAGAGAATGATTTTTATGCACAAATACATCTCTAAGCACCTATTGTCAAGCTGTGTCTGTCTATCTGTTTGTTGATGATAGTCAGTGCTCATGTAGAGCTGAGTTCCTGTCATCCTAAAGGGTTCCTTTCAAAAACTACTCACCAAAAGCTGGTCTTGATATGAAACATTGATGGGTGGAAATCCATGCAAATGAATCACTTCCTTAACAAACAATTCCACAATACTCTTGGCTGAGAAAGGTTGTGATTGTACAAAGAAATGAGCAAATTTAGTTTGTTAATCCATTACCACTAGAAAATAGAATACTTCCCTTGAGCTTTTGGGAGGTTACCTATATTGTCTGTTGATATATCAGCCCAACTTCTATTTTGGAATAGGGAGAGGTTGTAGTAGACTTGCTGCTACGCACTCTTTAATATCGGATCTCATACCCACCAAGTAAAGAAATCCAGCTGTGCATTTATAAGTTCTGAAAAACCAAGAGTGTCTGCCAATATATGAGCCATGGAATTCTTTAGAAGAGTAAGGATCCTAACAAAATTTCTTGGGAGTACTAACCTGCTGTTGCAAAAGAAAACTTTCCTTCTTGACCTCTTAGTTTGTATGGATTGTTGTACCCAACGACTGTTCTGTTAGATTGCTCATTGACTGTCATTTTTACAGGATTTACTAGCTAGTGATGATGGTGCTCGTTATACTGATGAGGCTGGGGTTGTTAAGATGGCCAGGGTTGAGAAGAAAGAAAATATACTGGAAAAGTCTATTGGCAGACTAAAAGAAACCGGAACGGTATGATTTAGCCTCCTGGCTTTTCTTTCTTGGAAAGATTATCTTGCTTTTATTTGGTTTAAGAATTCATTTGGATCAGCACACTGATTATATGAAACCAACTTCGTTTTGGCCTTTTTTTTTCTGTAGAGACTAAAAAACTGGTGGGCACAATACGCATTTGTGCCTCAGAAAATAGTGACAATGTCCCGTGTTGAAATTTAGAATTAAGTCATCTGTTATGTCTTTATAAACATCTGAGATCTGAAATCTATTATTGAATGAATAAGCAGGATGTCTGGCAAGGAACTCAGCTTCTTGCTATTGATGTTGCTGCTGCCACAGGTTTACTTAGAAGGGCACTTGTAGGGGACGAATTGACTGAGAAGGAGAAGAAAACACTTAAAAGAACCTTGACTGACATGGCTTCGGTTGTTCCTATTGGTGTTTTAATGCTTCTTCCAGTGAGTTGAACACACTTTATTATTCTCATTTTCTAATCTCAATCCTGTCTTGTTCAGCGTAGAGAAGCATATTGTTCTCCTCATGCAAGTGTTTTAGCTTGAAATATGGATATTGTTCAACCTATTTTTACCATGTGCAACAAAGAACGTAGAACTCTTAATTAGTCAAGTCTTTTTTACACCTTGGATGCACCCCTTGACGCCAGTGAAAATGGAGAATGCACAAGCCCATTTGTACCGTACTAATATTAAAACTCCTTTTCTTTTTAAGATCAGTGAGTAACAAAGATTAAACTCTAGAACACTGGGTTGTAGAGGCTAAAATTTTTAATGTCAAGGAGTAACTAGGAAAAGTAATGATATTGGATGAAAGCTTTGATAAATATCCATTATTTAGTTAGCTAGTTGCATCAATGTAGAAATAAGGCGAATTGCCTGACAAGGGAGGCTACAGGATATAATACATTGTTATTTGTGAGATGCGTTGTTGGGCCGTCGTAGTTGTAGAACCTCAAAGTCTGAAGGGAGAATTCCCTCAGTTCTTTTTCAAGAGGATTGCTAGCAACACACTCTCTAACACTGTCTATTATTGGTTAAAATTGATTTAAAACTACAAAATTAGCAGAGAGGCTCGTCAAATGAGAAGTGAGGTCAACCAAAATTTATAGTTTTCAATAAATTTTAGCTAATAATAGTGTGTTCAAAACAGTGTATTGCTGGATTTTCTCTTTTTTCCATTCAGACTGCCATGTTCCTTTTGTGTATGAATGACGTTACTGATTGTAAACAAAAATAGGCCAAATTTAGCATAAAATATCTTTTCTCTTTCCTGCATATATATTGATAGTATCTGTAATTGTTAGAATATATTGCGTTATCCTCATACTTCTAGATGATATCATAGTTCCCAATTTTTATTTGTTTTGGAGGAGGTTTGCTTCTGCGCAAAAAAAAAAAAAAGAAAGATGCCTTCGTTGTTGCCTCCATCACTGCTTATGCTCTCTATCTGCTGCTGTCATAGCAGTATTTGGCACCTTCAATGTACCCCTTTTTTTACTGCTTCACTGACTGCAATCTCCCATACCAATTGGTTGGTACCTTCAGGCTTCATATAATCTCTTCGTCAGCACCTTGGAACCCTAATATTCTTCCAATTCTTAACCAAATGTACTCCCTTAATGGAGGAAACTTTTTGCGGTGGGCCTGTATATTCTCTTAACCTCCTTTTAGCAAACCATTGCATGACATTTTCTTTATAACCAAATGTAAGGACTATCATCAGCTCATCAACTTGAGGAGTGTTGAAATAGAAAATAGCTCCAATTTGGAGTAGAATAACTTTTCTCGTTATTGTACATATCCTATTAATCTTTGTAATTATATTGTATTGCGATATTTCACGAGTCTCATTATATAGTAGGATTTTCCATTATATCTATCCATATGAGACATTTTCCTTCTGGGTGTCATCAAATAATATTTGAAAAAAATCCTTCTCCGCCATATTTCAAGAGAAATGTATCTCTAGGCTTAGTACTGTTTTTGAATCAATGGTCAATAAACTTAATTATTGATCCTATATAAGCGACAGATTCTTGTTTCCTCCATTTTTTTTTTCCTCAGACTGAGTCTGCCAAACTTGGCATGGTCTTCGTTTTACCCCTTTAACTCTTCCTTCTATAAATATTGAACTGGAAAAATAAGATGAAGAACGACTGCTTATAGAAGATG
>Ga0099822_1002204_pt1 | contig 24080 bp, 16 predicted proteins | sample CowpeawhiteBW_FD_76839 | JGI IMG/M metagenome (GOLD analysis project Ga0099822, IMG submission 76839) | Root nodule microbial communities of legume samples collected from California USA - Cow pea white BW | ecosystem: Host-associated > Plants > Roots > Nodule | place: USA: California | collected... | reverse complement strand
GCCGTTAAAATTTTTAACTCCGTCTGCCAAAAGGACTCAATTGAATGCGATTTTACCAAAACGAGGACTAAATTGAACAAACAACCAAAATAGGGACCAAATTGAATAATTTTGACAAAAATAGGGACCAAATGTGTATTTAAGCCTAAATAAAAATACCTTACATTTCAATTTTTTGTTTGGAGAAAAACAATTGAATTTTTTGTGAGATAAAATTTAATTTTTACAATATTTATTTTAGGCTTAATTACGTTTTGAGTTCATGATAAATTTGAAACGGGTTTGACGACCCAAATGGGTTGGGCTAACCCGACTACCTAGTTGAATTGGTCTGACCCGATGACCTAGACAGGTCAGGCCGGCCAGAAAACCCAGACAGGTCGGGCCGGCCAAAAAACCCAGACAGGATGGGTTGGCCCGATGATGCAAACAAGTTTGACGACCCAGACCTGTCGGTCATGCCCGTTAAGTTCGTCAACATGGCCCGACACGACCCGACCCAACTCAACCCATTTGGGTCATTGGTCTGGCTTGACCCCACTAGGTCGTCAAACCCACTCGACCCATCTTGGTCGTCGGGCCCGCTCGAACGATGTGGGTTGTCAGGCTTGACCGGCTTGTTTGAGTTATCAAGCTCGCCCGACCTGTATGTGTCATTAAGTCACCTGGTCTGTCTGGGTCATCGGGTCTGCCCGACCGTTTGGGTTGTTGGGCCTGCTCGACGGCCTGCTCTACCAGTTTGTGTCATCAGGTCGGTCCCGTTCGTCTGGATTGTATGGTCAGTCCAACCTATTATGGTTGTCGGGTTTGTCACGTCCGTTTGGGATTGAATTCAGAGTGTGAGGTTGAGTGAGAAGAATTTCAAATTCTTTATCCAAACAAGTTATTTAGAAAATGAAGGAGATTTAATTGTAAGCAATTCAAATACAAAGCATTTCAATTTCTGAGTATTGTTGAAATGCTCTATCCAAACACAATTTGAATTTCTTCTAATTTAGCTAATTGAAATACCTAAAAAAAATGCATTCATTTTAAATGCTTTTTAATTTCTCTATCCAAACAAAGTATTTCATTACAAAAAATTTCAAATTCTCCAAATAAATGAATCACCCTATTGAATTGTCTCATCCAAATACACCATTAAACTATTACCTTGTGTTTGGATGAAGCATTTCAACAATGTTGAGAAATTGAAATGCATTGTATTTGAATTGTTTGCAATTAAATTTCCTTCATTTCCTAAATAACTTGTTTGGATAAAGAAATTAAGATAACTTACATTTTAATTTATTGTTTGGATAAAATAATTGAATTTTTTATGAGATAAAATTTCATTTTATCAATATTTATTGTAGGCTTAATTATGTTTTGATTTCATGATAAATTTGGAAACGGGTTGGTCAAGCTTGTTAGGTCAACGAGTATGTCGGATCGTTGGGTCTGCCCGACACATTTGGGTCGTCAGGCCCGACCGACACCTCTAGGACGTTTGGCTCGCCAAACCCGTGTGGGTCGTCGGGCTCGCCGTCTTGCTTGGGCCATCGAACCCGCTAACCTGTATTGGTTGTGTGTTGTCGGGCTTGACCAACCTGTTTGAGTTGTCAAGCTCGCCTGACCCTTATGTGTCATCAAGTCACCCCGTCCGTCTAAGTCGTCGGGCCCGCTGACCGTCTGGGTCGTTAGGCTCGTCTGATCCGTCTAGGTCCTCAGCCCGCCTGATCCGTTTGGTTCGTCGGGCCTACTCGACCCGTTTGTGTCGTCAGGTCTTGTCATGTTTGCCGGGTCTGTTTGGGGTTGAATCCATAGTGTAAGGTTGAGTGAAAAGAATTTCAAATTCCATCTAAGTATTTGAATTTTTTCTAATTTAACTAATTGAAATACTTCAAAAAAATGCATGCATTTTAAATTCTTTTTAATTTCTCTATCTAAACAAAACATTTCATTGTAAAAAATTTCAAATTCTTTAAATAAATGAATCACCATCTTAAATTGTCTCATCCAAACATACCATTAATGGTTTTAATGATTTCATATTACCCACCACTTTAGTGGTGGAAAGTTATCCAGACAGATGATAGACGATTTTATCCACATTTTTTTTCTTCATTATTTACGGTTTTTGTTATAAGTAATTCCTTTTTTATTGTATGATTTAGAAGCGTGTGAAACGAGATCAAAAGTAAAAAACGAATGAAACTATAACATTTAATAGTTTGAATGAAAAAATTAAAAAAAAAATGAGAAAAAGAGAGGACAAATAATATGGGATTGAATCAAATTTTGTTTCTCTACCACACTCCTCCACCACTCTCAAATGAAATAAATTTTAGTTTTTGATGATAGTAAATAACTCCAATAGCATTAATCTTACTGTGTAAATTATCCTTTTGTAAAATTTTTGAATTTGGAACATTATTAAATATAATTTATAATTGATAAATTAATATAGTAAAAAATTCAACAAATAATATAGTAAATTTTTATATCTATTTTTCTTATTTTCATAATAATTAATTTTACAGAACAAATTAAAAAAATATTAAACACAACTTTATATTAAGAAAAATAATAAGATAAAAATTATAGTTTAGTGTTGCATATGATATATTTTTTTTCACGCTTCTTTTTTTATTCATCCAAACAACAAGGAAATTACACTTAGGTCTTTGTTATCTCTATCCATTAAGATAGTACATTTACTTCTCTTGTTTTTTTGCTTTCTTTTTATTTTCTTTCTATTTTCAGTTTACTCTTTCTTTCTTTTTTATTTTCAGCTTACTCCTAATTGTTACATATATAAATAAAGTCAAATTCCACAGCACCAATAGTTTAGAATAATTGGATTTTCTACCATTGTTCAAAAAGTCCACAAAGTCCACAATTCTTCTTGTGAACTATCACTATTATACTAATTAAAAATCACTCACTTCAAGTACAACTCTTAAAATAATTATAAAATTCAATCTCTCGTTGAATAAAAATATATTTTTAAAATAATAACAATATACAAATATTTTCATCATCAATAGTTAATTTAAATTATATTTTTAATTACATTACTGAGATATTTAAAAAATATTAGAACATAATACTTCCCTAATCCATGAACAAATCTCCTTTAAATCATATCGGAGCGTGTATGTATGAGGAGCCGTTTTCCATCCAACGGCCTAGATGGAGCCTTCACCAACGTCTAATTTGATTTTCCCTTCATTCTTCCTTCTCCAACGGTCATTTCTTCTCAAAATACAAATAATTCCTTCACTCTCTCACACTCTCTTCCATTCGAAAAACATCCAGATTCAGATTCTGATTCAAAACCCTAAACGATCAACATAAAAAAAGCAACAACAGCGACCAAAACGACATCAACAATAACCATGAACGACATTCAAGTGTGGAACAACGCCGCCTTCGTCGACCACGGCGGCGACGCCTTCTTCCCGATGAAGACTTCTTGGTCTTCCTCCGAGTGCTCCAAAGAAAACCTGAGTCCTACCGCACTGAATTCCTCCCCGAAACCCAAGAAAAACACCAAGACCAAGGCTTTCGCTCTTTCTTCCGATGACAACAGAAACATCGACGACGAGATCGAAGCAATCGAGCGCGAGATCACGCGCCTCACCACGCGCCTCGACGCGCTGCGCATCGAGAAGGCCAAGCGTGGAAAGCGCGTGGTGGGCAGAGCCGTTCCGGCGAAGTTCATGGAGCCGCGCCCGAACGCGGCCGTTTTGAGAAAACCGGAAGAAACGCCGAAGACTAAGGTAAAGAGCAGTAATAATAATCACAACGCGTGGCGGCGAGGGATGAGTATGGGACCTGCGGAGATAGCGGCGACGCCGGCCACCACGCAGAGTCGCCGGAAATCGTGTTTCTGGAAGCTTCCGGAGATCGACGAGGAATCGAGGGCGAAGACCGTTGGGAGAGTGAGGAAGAAAGAGGAAAGTTCGGTGGTTCAGGCTCAGGTGAGGAAGATGTTTGAGAGGGAGAAGGTGAAATCGGTGTGTGAGAGTAACAAGAAGACGGTGAAGCAGGGTAGGATGGTGGCGAGTAGGTATAACGGCGGTGGTGATGTGAGGAAGAGGTCGTTGCCAGAGGGAGGGAGTGAGATTAGGGTTAAGAAGAGGTGGGATATTCCCAAGAATGAGGAAGAAGAAGAAGCTGTGGCGGCGATGGTGACGGGTGAGGTGATGGTGCTTCCGAAGATTAAGACTGTCAAGCGTGTTAATGAAAGTCCCAGAGACTCTGGGGCTGCGAAGAGAGTTGCCGAATTGGTTGGGAAGAGGCCTTATTTTTGCTCTGATGAGAATGATGTCTGTCAAATTCTAAATTTTGCAGAAGAAGAAGAAGAAGGGGGCTGAAATGATCAATGATTCAAGGTTTTATACATCACTGTTGAGAATGATGATTTTTAGATTCTAGATTTTGCAGAAGAAGAATGGGAATGGATTAATCAATGATCCAGTTATTGTGAGCCAGTTAGCTTACCGGCGCTCAATAGAGTTGTGGTATAGTATGGAATGGTATTGGATTTTTTTGTTTTTGGTATTTTTTTTTTTAACTTGGTATAGATAGAACTTCCTAAGTTCTGATTGAATTTAGTGAGCTGAACCAGAAGGTGGAAGTGCTTTGGTTGGTTCAGACTTGCTCTTTCATATGTTGCTAAATAAAGAAGTAATCATCACGTTATATGGTTCTTTCAAGTTGTATATCATGTTATCATTGTCGTAGACTTTGAAATGGTTGAAGGAGTGTGATTGTATAGTTTGTTTTCTTTCTTAGAAGATTGTTTTTGGGATTTTTTTAACATCGGGTCTCTTGGGGTGTATGTGCTTGTGTAGTCTGAAGGCTAGATCAAGCGCCAGGAGGAAATTGGGGTATGTTCTTATTAGGATGATAAAGAAAAGCAGTCAAACTATGTTTCGTGCTCAGGAGGTGTAAAGGCATATCTTTTCTGCAAAAAAGTAAAGGACTAGGCAGAAATGTGCTTTAGAAGCATTATGAGATGCTAAATTTTTCCCTGCGCGGTGGGTTGGAACTGTGTTAGGTACCCCTTAGAAAGCACTTTTGGTGATTACACACTGGTTGCTGAATGTTGCAGAATCTAATGACAGCTAAGTGGTCGGATTCTTCTCATGTTTCGATTGACAAACATTTAAAACTCCCTCACGTGAGTACAACTTCTGAAATGAAAAATTAAAAAATAATTTTAGCAGATTTAAAATAAAAATAGGACTGAAATAAAATTGAATAAAATCTAACGTGAGGGAAGTTCAGTAGCACACCAGAACTCCTGTAGATCGAATCTTCTGGTTACTGCGTTAAAAGATTAATTTTACCAGATTATTTGAAAAAAAGGACAACAGCATAGAAGTAACCCTAAGAAATACACATTAATGTTGAAAAAAAAAAAATTCTTAACACAAGATGGTGCACGTTATCATGTGCTCCCCTTTCCTTTCAGAAAACATAAAAATGTATAGCTAGAAATAAGCCCATTTCTAACTGGTTACACTGCACAAGAATGGACTACTACTCTGTTAAACGGTGAGTGGTGGTAGAGTAGCATGTAACAATCTTAGCCAGAAAATAAGATAATATTTACCTTGTTTTAATTGGTCTCTGTTAAAATGCAATTAATGGAGCAACTATCTCATAACTTCAACATACTAGGGATCTATTAAGTATACATTCTTTAGTGCATCAATTTCTGTCAACTGCATGCTAAATTCTTTATTTGGGAAAACATTTTCAGCCTTCATTCTTTCTCTGACCCCGTAAGCAGGGATTTTGGCCTTCAAATAAGCCTGAACCAGAATCTGAAATGGCCTAAGACGACCGGTGTATCCACACTGCCTCATTTTATAGAACCATTTCTCAGTATTATGTACATCTCCACAATTTGCATACTGTTCCATCACAACCATGTAAGAGCTGAATAACGGCTTCACTGCACCCCCACATTGCCTTTCGGCAGCCTTACTTAAAATCGAAGCGGCCTTCTCTACATCACCGGCTTTAACATAGAATCTCACTAGTCCATCCCAAACCAGTGGACCAGACCAACATCTAGAATGTCTCATTCGCTCGACAAAGTCCTTACCTTTCGATATCTGGTCATTCAGAGCATAAACTCTAAGAAGTTCAGAAAAGAGCCTGGATGAGGGCCCCTTAAATTTATGCATTGCCATTTCAAATACTGCTTCTGCTTCCTCAACTTTTCCAAGTTTGCCCAATGCTCCTATTACTGCTTCACACTCCAGCATTGTGGGGTCTGACTTGCAATTGTTCCATATTCTGCTTACATCACTAGTCATGTCAAGAGAGGCGTAGAGAGAGAACAGTTTATTGTATATCCTAATATATTCATGTGAGTTTGCTCCTTCTATTTCTTTCAGTATAGTGATGGCTTTATGTTTATATCCCTCAGAAATATAGTATCTGGCCAAGTCTGTCAGGAAATGAGTATCAGGTTGCAAACCATGAGATTTCATATCCTCAACCAATTGTTCCATCCCTATTATGTCCCCAGTTTCACCCTTGGTGGCTATCAGAATCCTGTATGTAAGATGAGATGGAGTTAAATTTTCGTTCTTCATAAAGGATAATATGCCGAGTATCTTCCTTCTGTCATACTTCTTGTACAAAATGATCATCTGATTCAAAGTATAGATAGTAATTGGCAAACCTAAACTTCTCATTTTTTCAAAAACTGTCACGGATTTTTCCATGTTGCCAGAGCGGACACAGTTTACTAGAAGAGTTCTGTACAGTAATTCACCTTTGAAAGAGTCTGGCACATCATTCTTCATGTACTTCTCTGCCACATCAACTCCCTGAACCTTGGCTATTAAATCGAGATGAGAGGCATAAGCATTTTCACTATGCTCTAATTGTTTCGTGGTCTCCAACCATTCCAAAATCTGCAAAACAGATAACAGCGGAAAGAAGTTCAGACATAAATGATTATATTAAGTCTCGCAAGAAAGGCTTAATTTATCAAGTATATCTTGAACAATTGCATGAAGTAGGGACTGTTGGAAAACACGTCTACAACTCAAAATAGATGCAGGATAGCAATAATTAACTCTGGAATGGATCCTTTCATCAATTTCTTCCCTTCTTTGGTTTTAAATATTCGATCTCCATGTATTTTGATGAATCGATGACAATTGACAACAGAATCATACAATCTAATTTCTAAGTGTACACCAGAAAAGGCAATTGTATTTCAAAATTTAACATGGCAAGTGCAAATTCAAGTGTTACTAATGAAGCATCTTCGATTGGTTAACAAAATCTTGGTACTATTTTAAAGAAAAAAAAAGATAAAGCTCCATTACACAACCAAATAACAATGACATAAGGATATGTTTTGTATGGAGTAGTTTGAGAAGAAGGGGGACAAGGGTGAATCTTCTATTTCATGTAAATATTATCTTATTTGAGATTTTTTTTATTTCAAAAGAAAAAAGGAATAAAATACGTTCATGCTTGCAACCCTTCAACAATCTTCTCTTCATTCTTATGAACATTTTATTACTCAATTTAAAAATATAAAACAACACTGTTGTTTTCCTCTCCTAATACCTACAGCTAAATATATAACATCAGCATTAATTATTAGTCTAAAATGAACAACACTCAAAACAGAATATTTTAGAGACAAAATGATAGCTCCAGCAAGGCAACATTAAATACAAAGATATCCAACCACAGATATGCTATTGCTTTCCACCAAACAGAACCTAAAAGCTAGCGATTCATATGAATGTAACAAATAAAATCAGTTTAATACATGAAAAATGTAACCATAACATGTTGTAAACCAACTATCTGAAAAGCTTTAAGTTGTTGGGTGAAAGCAAAGAAATTGTTCCATGGCTCTTAACACATCACTTTCTTTAAAAGAAAAGGCATTTGGGCTTGAAGCATGGAAATGCATCATCCCACCCAAGTCTTGTGCTAAAATCAACCTACAGGTGGCAAGATTGATTTCCTGAATACCTACTCAGGCTCCAATATCAAGTCACGAACCAATTCTTTCAAAAACTCAAGCTATTTGGCAAAAGCGTAAAAAATAGAAAATGCAGCTTCATTGACCAAAATACCAGATGGTCTCTTGGACCTCAATATGAATATAAACAAAGCACAGTATGTGGTATTTAAGCATATTGAACTCCAAGAAGATACTTGGCATTTCAAAAGTTTATAACTAAAATCATTCAAATACATAAATGCATTTTTTATCTATAAAACATATTAAAAGAATACTAGATGAACAATGCCCTTAAGAGACTAGCATCATTATCTACCACTATGAAACCACCCATAAATTATGCAAAAAACTTGGCTAAGCAATTTAATAGAAACTGCAGAAAGCACCTTCAACGCCTTGTAATACATATGATGCTTCCAGAGAATAAATACAATCTTCGAAGCCTCTAAATGGCTCAAATGCTCCACTGCTTCAGCAAATTTTTTCAGAATACCAGGAAGGTAGGGGGCTGGACTGTTCATAACGGTTCTTAACAACTCCAAAGAAGTCTTCCTCTTCAAAGGCTCACGACAGCCAAGGTATAGGTCATTTGCATATTCCGACAGAGGATCATCGAGACGACTAGGTTCTGACTCAAATTCCTGCTCAACTTCTTCATCCAAATTAATGTCCCCGTTGACCTTAGCTGAAAGGAATTTCTCAAGTTCCAAAACTGTTTCTTTCAAAATATTCTCATTACAACTTTTCTCATTAACCAAAGAAGACAAATGGCGACTACCCATAAAGAACTTTCCAATAACGGGTGAAGTATGGTAACTTTCCTCTCTTAAACAAACCATTTTTGCACCTGACAATGCAGGATAACAGCCACAAACGTTGTTACGTCTGAGATACCTCTCAGTATCATGTTTTATCCCACATAACAATAATCCTGAAACCTCCACAGAATGCCCCAGTCTCCTACGAATAAGAGAAGCAATAGCAAACCCATAAAATTCCCACCAAAAATATAAAACCCACAAAAAATATTACCTTTAAAGTAAAAACAAAAATCTATGCTACATTTTGTTCCAATAAGGCAACATAGAAGTGGAAGAAACAGAAAACGAGGCTCTACGGTGTACATCAAATGACAACAGAAAATGGTAATGATTGGGGGGGGGGGGAGCGCTATTAATTATTATAAGCAATAGAAGCAATGTATGCAAATGCATGAAAATGGTGGTAAAAACCACTCTACAACAACATGAGTGTAAAAGTACTATAGCTTAACTTAAGAGCAAGTTCCAGTTTTTGGGGAAGAGGAGTGAAAGCAACTCGGTAATTGAATTGAAAAGATAGATACTTGATAGGGAAAACACATTGGCGCAGAATCGACATGAAGATTGAAGACGCTACCGAACCCTAATGATAGTGGGTGGAACGTTCCTCTTCTCATTTTTCAAGTTTAAGCGTTCAACTCGGTGAAGGGTTCAATTTCTGATTTTTGAAGAATTGTATTGTTTATTTAGATAATTTAATTTGAAATCTAAATTTAGTTATAAAATCCTTCTCCGTAATCTATGCTATTAATTTATATTAAAAGAATCATAAATTTTTAATATTTTGTGTGATTACGTATTATTTTTTTAAAATTAAACACGTTTTTTTAGTTTTAACTTGTCTGAATTTTTCATTATCTAAAAGTAATACAATTTGATCACAAAAATTTAAATATCATTTTTTTTATCTAATTAAGTTGATTTTTTTTTTAACATTAGCACTTTTGATATTTGAACTATCTTCTATTCGGAACACGTAAAAAAAATTACACCAATTTATTTTAAAAATTCGAGAATAAATAAATATATATATATATATAAATTTGTAATGTAAATTCAAATTTTACATCTAGGTCCTACCAAGCATATTTAACAAAAGAAAAAAAAAATCTGTAAACCTTTTTAGTTTTATAAGACTTTTTTTTATTCATAGAAAAAAAAATTCACAAACATTCAGTGAATGCATAAACTTTTAATTAAATAAAAAACAAGGTAAGAATACACTATGGGCTTTAACCTACTTGCGAAGAGTCCAGGCCCAATGTTAATTGGGCTGCGTCAATGGTTTCAACCAAAACCCTAATATTTGACTCACAAACCCTATTTTTTTGGTGTTCTTAGATATTCCGATAGATAGAGAACGCGGCATAACCTAAGGCCATCTTTGTTTTCTGTGTCTGTGCATCAACCACAACCAGAAGCCGCCATGGCCACTGCAAGGACTGTGAAGGACGTTTCTCCCCACGAGTTCGTCAAGGCGTACTCTTCTCACCTTAAGCGATCTGGCAAGGTCATTCCTTCTCTTATTTGTCAATCAAAAACGTTTCTCAAGTTTGAGATTACGAGATTAATGCGAAGCCTTTATTTTTGTCTTCTGATTTGATTGTTTCATGCTGGGTGAACTGTTTATGATTCATTTTGGTTTTATTCTTATAATGGGTTATAGGAACATTGTTGATTTTGCCTATTTTCTAATGGTGCTTTTGTTAAGCAGTCACGCCCAACCAAACCTGTTGATTGTTTTCTGTATAAAGTTGCATGTTTTGAATTGGGTTGGTCTAAAGTTCGCAACTTGATTCATGCGATTGCTTGACATTTACTCTGGGTATCAAGAGTGAGTTTTCTGTGTTGAGTTTGATCATAAGTGAGTGTTTGAAAATAAAGGAGTTTATTAGTTGTGACATGGTAAATAGATGGTTGATTGTGTAATTGATTCAGAAGGAAGCATTTGTTTGTCATTTGGGTTTAGTTTCCTTCTTTTAGCACTGTGTTGACCTAGGTCTGGAAAGGTCTTTCCTTTGGTTGTGATTTTGTATGTAGTAATCATGTTCTTTGTGTTGTTTTGTGTTGATTAATTGTGACTAGTCTCAGTGACTTTTCTCAGTTTTAATTCGCTATCTTTATGAAATAGGTGATGTCCGTAATGTCTTTTAAAATATCCTTTTATTAATATGTCGTTCTAAATTCTTCTTTTGGTTCTAACCAGATGGAGCTGCCAGAGTGGACTGATATTGTCAAGACAGCAAGATTTAAGGAGTTGGCTCCCTATGATCCTGACTGGTACTATGTTAGAGCTGGTGAGTTTCTTTTTTCTTGTTGACTGTGTTTTAGGGTTTCGGGAATGCATTTTCTGGTTAATAGCATTGTGTTGCTGAAAATTTCAATGATATAATAGTGAGTTGTGCTGTGTTTTTTAATTCAAATCATGAACAATTTCAGCTTCCATGGCTAGAAAGATCTACTTGAGAGGAGGACTTGGTGTTGGTGCATTTCAGAGGATTTATGGCGGGAGCAAGAGGAACGGTAGCCGTCCTCCTCATTTCTGCAAGAGCAGTGGTGCCATTGCCCGTCACATTCTTCAACAGTTGCAAACCATGAACATCATTGAACTGGACACCAAGGGGTAAAAGCTCTCTTCTCTAATATTTTATATTAGCTACATTACAATGTTAAAGATCATATCACAGTTATAGCTTATCTTTTGCAATTAATGACTTCTGTTGCATAGCTTGTCTTTTGCAATTGTTGGTGCTATTCTTGTTTGTTCCTTCTGCATCAGAATCTGAGCATGTTCATTTATTCTTCATGTGATAAAATGTATCCATCTTTTGTTTCAGTGGCAGGAGAATCACTTCCAGTGGCCGGCGGGATCTTGATCAAGTTGCCGGACGCATTGTGGTTGCACCTTGATCTGTAAACTGCCAATGAGAGCTAGTCTGCTGCCATAAGCACTATTAAGATTTTGGGGTTTTGTTAGAGAGATGTGATGATAACAGATTATGCGCAAATTTTGATTTTAGACTGAGTGTCTTTCTATTTATTGGACGTGCTTAATGTTTATGATGTTCTTGCTTTCAGTCTTTTATTAGATCATATTGCCACATTTTTTTTCTTTTGATTTTTCATTTTGGATATTCCTTTTTTTGTTTTTTTACTTATGAAATGAAGATTAAGGGTAGATTAAACTGATTACGGGAAGTGGCTATAATTCTTCTTGATTCATCTATTGTGTAACTGAGCATTTGCCAATATGATATTTTAATTTGGGTAGCACTGGGCACTGATCTCATTTTCATTTGAGGAAAGAAATTAAACCAGTTTGAAGAAGTAATTGGTGAGGTTAATTGAAAAAATAATAATTTAAATTCGTAATTTTAAGTTACAAAGTGGTTTATGTATTTTTCAAAATTGATTAGTTAGGCATCATTTAAAATGTGAATTTAGTTTTTTCATGAACTTGAATGTTAAATTTATATATAGAGAAGTTATAAACATTAATCTTGTTTATACAACATAGTTGTTAAGTTAACTATGTAATTTATTATAGTTACAATTTTCTTGGGATCAATGCTAATCTTTTTTTCCATTTCCATTCTTAAATATTTCTCATAGTTGATAGTAGTGCCTCAATTCCGTAATTTATATATATTATTTAAATAATTATTTTATTATTTTTATTAGAATAATAATAAATATTAGTCAATTAGAAAACGAAATTTTGGAAAAAGCTTTCAAAAATCTTATGGATTGGATTGTTGTAGAATAATTTAAATGTATTTTTTGTTTTCCGTCATGTTTCAAAGTATATATCAATTTTATCATTTAACTTTATAAAAGATACGTAAAATACATGAACTAATGAGTTTGGTAATGATGGTCAGGAGGATGAGTATTCTAGGTTTGGTGATCAATGATTTGAAATTTAATCATTATATTTTGACAATTTTTTTATAACATAAAATATTTTTTTAAATGATTTTAAAATATAAAAACATAAAAAATAAAAAAATGAAAGTCATTTAAAAATGTTACCTCATGAAATAAAAAAAATTATCAAAATTATCAAAATTTAATTGTTAACTTTTTTTGGTATTTAAAATGGATTTAAAAAAGGAGTAACTGGTTTCTCGTGGAAATAGTTGAGAAATCGAAAAAATAAGAGAAATATTGATTCATTGTTGAGGGCTACCCCACTAACCTCTTATGTCATTTCATACTTTATAAAATATTTTATAAAATTGAGAGATGAAATTCCATACTTTAAAGCAGTGACAGAATGCATTTTTAATAAATAATTTTAAAACGAAAAATATATTTAACTCCTCTTTAAAAAATAAAAAGTTAATTATGGAGTACGCATTTCAAAATCTTCCTCATGAATTATACTTTTTTTAAAAGAATAAAATACTTTTTAAATGTGAGATAATATTTTCTGAATGCCTCTGACCTTATTTTGAGATAATATTTTTTAAAAAGCATAAATTTAAAAAGGCAATTTTTGCCACTACACTCAAATGGGAGATTTGAGAATATGCAAGTGAAAAAGAATAATGGTCTCTAACCAAATATCAATCAAAGTTTGGTTCCACTCCACGAGTATTTCTAAACACATTTTTTTTTTTTTTAATTTCAAACGATCTGTAAATAATTTTTTCCTTAATTGTTCTTAATTATTTGTATAGTAAAAAACACATTTTCTATTTCTTTTTTTAATTTCAAACGATCTGCAAATAATTCTTTCCTTAATTGTTCTTAATTATTTGTATAGTAAAAGACATAATCTAATATAAATTGCATATTTAATTTTCGTTTAGCATATGAACTTGTAAAAAAATTAACACGGCCGTTATCAAAAAACAATATGGTTAATATTATTGGGGACATGAAAAATTCATTATTGATATTTGTAATATTAAACAAAAGAGGTTACTGTTAATTTATCTTATATATAAATATGGAATATGTTTTGAAATATGAAAAAAAAAACACTACATATTTTGTTAATTTAAATTTTAAAATTGGTCTCCCTTACTGTTGTTGGTTGGTCCTCTCAATATTAATATAACTGAGTGATTTGTTATTCAAACCTATCCACACAATATAAGTTTATTTCAAAAAACTTCTCTATAAACAGAGGAAAAAGAAAAAACAGCCCTAGATAAGCTAAATAATTTTATGAATATGCTACAAGATATTGGAATGTAGGAGAACATCAATTTATTTTTTCTATATTACTCATACATTCACTTGATTTCAGAAACAAGTTAATGGAAGCAGAAATTTGAGTAACACCGGTTGGATAACAGAAACAGAAAGTTGAAGTAGCAAGGCAAAATTGAATCAGTGCCTAAAGTGCCTCACATTGGTAAAGAGTAGTGAAACACCATACTTGTTACAACAATCTATGGCATCCTGGTCTCTGATACTCCCACCTGGTTCTGCTATAACACCGATTCCACTTTCACATGCTTCTTCCACAGCATCTTTCCAAGCTGTTCATAGATTAAGATGCATCCATGTTAACATAATTATCAAAAGGAAAAAGCAACTTATACTCTAAACTAATTTACTTTCACATAGCAAGGACTCTTCTGTCTTGTTATGGTTTGATAGGAACTGAAAATCTCATAATGATGTTTATGTTTTATCCAGCTAAAAGGGATTTCAGGATCTCACAAGAGAGGAAAATCCTCCAGCACATAGATTTAGTTGCATGAAGACGAAAAAGAAAAAAAAAAGGATACAAAGAGACTACAACTACACTGTCTTACGGACACGAAGATACAGTTAAATTGAGAAAATATAATACACAAGACACGGTGTGTGTATATACATATTAGTTTTGAACTATCAACTAACACATTGTCAACTAACACAAAAATGAATCTAATCTATCTAATTGGCGGCCATTGTCTCCAAAGAATATGTTGTTTATAAAACAGCAAAACTCAATGAATTCTGGTGTCGCAAATATTTTGACAATAAGACTTACCAAATGGGAAGAAGGCATCACTGGCCAAGGCTGCTCCTTTAACATCATCTCCAGCTTTCCTCATTGCTATTCTCAAACTCTCCACACGGTTTGGTTGCCCACTTCCCATACCTAGCATACAATTGTTCTGCAAAAGATTATAACAAAAGGGGTCAGTTTCTTGAACATAAAGGCAGAGAAAAGTTTCATGGTATGAGAGATTACAACCTTAGCTATCACAATGGCATTGCTTTTGACATGCTTCACACACAACCATGCAAACTCTGCATCACGAAGTTCATCATCTTGTGGAGCCTTCCCAGAGACCACGTTGAACTTGATGTCTTGTGGGGTTAAGTCATCTGAATCCTGAGCCAACCAACCTCCACCAACCTGTCTGAGTGAAAGCTTTCCCGGTTCATTCTTTTTGGCTTCAAGAATCCTTAAAGTTTTGGACTTTCCACGCAGAATCTCAAGCCCCTTCTCTGTGTAGCTGGGTGCAACTACTATTTCATAAAACATCCTTGTCTCACCGTCTGTGGGGCTTCTGAATTCTCGAATTTCTTTAGCTAGTGCCTAAAATATATGAAAAATATTAGAAACATTACTTATATAACATTGTTTCCTCCATGTCTTAAAGTGAAAAACCAGTGACTGGATCACTTTGTATCACCTGAAAAGAAGAAAAAATCAGACAAAAAACTCAAATAGAATATTTACCTCATCAATTTCCACGTTGAACGCTACAATTCCACCAAATGCACTCACAGGATCTGCTTTAACAGCTAGTCTGTAGGCTTCAAGAATATCATCACGTGATGCTACTCCACAAGGATTGGTATGCTTCACTACTACACAGGTGGGGTTCTTAAACTCACACACACAGTTCCAAGCTGCATCAGCATCCAAGTAGTTATTATATGACATCTCCTGCATGATAATGTTAAGGTTGTAATGTTAGGGGAATTACATGAAGATTTATAGAAACGGTACAATTTTTCAGTCACAAACTCTTGAAATATATGAAATACGTTTAGCAGTAAATTCAGATGATAATGAAAGAAATTAGTGTGTTGACTCCCACCTTTCCATGGTGTTGGATGGCTGTAGCAATTCCACCAGCATTAACCTCAGAAAGTTTTTTGTCGACATAGAATGCAGCTTTTTGATGGGGATTTTCACCATAACGGAGAGAACTTTTGAGTGAAAGAGGCACTGTTAAGCTAGGAGGAAATTTATCTGTCATCAAATACAACAGAATAAGTAAATCTATTGAGAACATAAAAATTAACAACAGCACTTGAAATATTTAAACTAAATACATATTCAGTATACTCGCATAATATACAGACAGTTCTGTTCATGATAATAATAATAATAATAATAATAATAATAATAATAATAATAATAATAAATAAATAAATAAATACAAACAATGGTTTAACCCATATCAAGATACCTAATGCTCCATTAATATCAAGTCTTTGGACAGTAATATTAACCGCTAGTGATATCCTTGTTGCAATGGTCAAACACTGATAATAAGGCATGTTCGATAATAAACCTATCTTTGGATTGATTTTATTATTAACACGCAAAACCTTATAATTATCACTTTTACCGTCACAGGTGTGTATGCAACCCGGCCAAGTATTAATCTTCCTTTAGACCGATCAGTACTTGCATGGATATACATAAGCACCAACATTTAACATTTTTTTACAAACTATCTCCTCAAGAGAGGTCACTTTGGTGACTTCTTAATTTAATTTGCCCATAAAAATGTTAACAAAACCAGAATTTAATTATTATTATAATTTTTTTTTTAATGTGAGCATAATTAGTTTATTTCTTTTGTTCTCAATTGAGCAACGATTGCTTCTGTATCTGCCAATATAAATTCTGTTCCACTCCTCAATGGAACAAATTTTAAGGACTAGAAAGAAAATATTGATATTATTCTTGGCTGCATGGATTTGGATCTTGCATTAAGAATTGAGCAACCCCCTACTCCTATGACGTCCAGTACTCCTGAAGAAATAAGGAATCATGAGAAGTGGGATCGCTCAAACCGCATGAGCCTAATGATCATTAAGCTCATGCGGTTTGAGCAATCCCACTTCTCATAATTCCTTATTTCTTCAAGAGTACTGGACGCCGTAGGAGTTGGGGTTGCTCAATTCTTAATGCAAGATCCAAATCCATACAGCCAAGAATAATATCAATATTTTCTTTCCAATCCTTAAAATTTGTTCCATTGAGGAGTGGAACAGAATTTATATTGGCAGATACAGAATCAATAGTTGCTGAATTGAGAACAAAAGAAATAAACTAATTATGCTCACATTAAAAAAAAATCAGAATTAAATATACGATTTAAAAATCACTGACTTCACAAACTTCAAAATTAGAAAATATATAAAATATATGAAATTTGTACACCAACTAATCTGGTGGCTATAGATGAAGCTTTAACATTCTAGGATTATATTTATAGATTATTATCATTTTTCTGTAATGGACGTTTCCATCTCACTGAGGAAATGAACTAACAACAATCAATAATCAATTCCTCACAAAACTTGAAACAGAATTACCTCCCACACTCTGCTTCCACAACCACTCAGATACTGCAGAGTCATAGGAAGCAACATGTTGAAAAGCTTTCCATGCAAGTTTTAGCCTGAATTTTTCATCATCCTGGTTCCCTTTAAGAAATTCCAGAAGGGCAGGGTAATCTTCTGTATCAACCACGACTAAAACATCTTTGTGATTCTGCTCAAATAAGAATTTATCACCATATATTCAAAATATTTCAATAGAAAAACTAAAAAATTCAGGTCAAAGACAGTATACAATGAACAGGGGTTATTAAACTTTTCATAGATGGCATTCGGTGGTAGGATATTTTCTGAGCCATTTTAGAAAACCCTTTTAAGTTTTCATGACAAGATAAAGATTTATCAATGATGTCAAGAGATCAAATTTATTTTGAGGTTTGGCATATTCAGTAAAAAAGAAAAGAAAATCACCTTTGCAGCAGCTCTAATCATGGCTGGACCACCAATGTCAATATTTTCAATTCCATCCTCAAACTCAATGCCACCAGCTGCAGTGACTTTATCGTAAAATGGGTACAAGTTCACCACCACAACATCAAAAGTACCTAAAAGGAGAAACTTTAAGAAAAAGCAAATACAATCTCTCAAACTAAATGAGTGCAACCAAAATTGAACAGAAAACTAGAACCATGCAGTTGTAATAGCAGTTGACAACAACATAACTTACCAATTCCATGTGTATTAAGAGCTTCAATATGATGTTTTAGGTCCCTTCTAGCCAGGATACCCCCATGTATGTTAGGGTGCAAAGTTTTGACACGACCATCAAGCTGTGAAAAAAAGCCACAACATTCTTGTTATAAGCTTGTACATGTTTGAGCAAACTTCAAAGAAAGTAGTGACCATTCTGCTAGTAAGTCCACACTGAGAGCAAACCCAGGCACAATGGTAAAAGTTGTAACTTGAGGAATTCTTGGCCATGGGTTTGAATACCAAATTTATAATATATCCATTCTGCTGAGGGTGCCAACGTTTATAAGATTACCAAAGCAAGGAGATTAGTCATCAATATAAACTCTAAAAAGTTTGCAACTATGACACTCCAAATTTCCATATAGGAAATGTTGGTTTAAGTAACCAATAAATGAGAAGTCATGATGCTAATACAGACTAAAACTTTTGACCTATGTACAGATGTGGCTATCAACATTCAATAGAAACCATTAAAGTTACAATAAAAGAAACACCAGAACAGCTAGTTCTGCAGGAAAATATCAGCAGAAAATTAAAGCCTTGTAATCCAATAAAAACATTAAAAGAAGCATGACCAAGCAATTAGAAAACTTGATTAAGCCCCTGCTTAAGTAAGCTTTTCCTTCAATATACACTTATAGTAGAGACAAAAATAAGGTAAAATTGATTAAGTTCTGTTTACTAGATAAAATCAACTTATACACGTCAGTTTTTGGTGAGGTTAGATTATAGAGCTTCTATAATAGTTAAAGAGCAAGAGTTTATTCTAACATACAGGAGAAACTTAATTCATTTTTCATCCTTATTGCCCTTTGTAAAATTTTTCATAAAAATGTTTATCCAAAGAGGGCCTAATCACATAATAATTCATAGACGTATCATCAGAAGTTCCAGCACTAGAATTGTTCGTGAGTTTAGAGAGGAGAACTCAAGCAGCAATGCGCACACACCATTTCAGGGAACTGAGTAAGCTGTTCTACTTTAGTAACAGCTACTCCAGCCTTCTCCAAAGCAGAAGCTGTTCCTCCAGTTGAAACAATAGTGTATCTACAATTCAATAGAGAAACTGTCAATAGTTCACTATAGCAACTGAAGCTTCTCGAGATTCCACAAACCACATAAAAAAAAAAAAAAAAAAAAGGGAGAAAAAAAAAAAAAAAAAAATAAAAAAAAAAAAAAAAAAAAACAAAAATAAAAAAAAACAAAAAAAAAAAAAAAAAAAAACAAGGGTGAATAAATAGTATGAAAAAATCAAATAAAGGAGAGTAAAAAGCAAGAGTATTCTAACATATTAGAAAAGAAAATCATTAACTGTAATAATTTATTTACCCTAATTCCTGGAGCCCATTGCCAACAAATGCAAGATCCTTCTTATCTGACAATGATATCAAGGCTTGCTTGGTCCCTGTTTCACAGAAAAACATCGTATGCCAGAAACAGTTATCTTTGCATTTAAAAGTATAGAAAACATCACCAAAGGGTAAAATATGGGTTTGTTTTGAAACTTACAAATTAAAAAACAAGTATTGTCTAAACTGAAATCACAAAGAATAAATACAAATTCTCTCTACAATTAAAATTAACTGGTTTTGAATGGAACACGGGGAAGGAAAGTTATTCAAAACATTTTTGTGGGGCAAATCACCAAACCTTAATGAATTGGACTAATTTGCATCTTAAATTAGGAGGACTTATTGAATGCACACATGCAAGATACATCTGCCGCGGATGAGCTTAATATAGTAAAACAATGATTTGATATCTCAACTATGACAAGTTTTCTGTGTCTGCTGTATTAAAATCCCTCTTAGGCTCATGAAGTGCAACAAATGAGCTTCGGTGGAGATATAGGATGCACGTGTCCGTTCTCTTTTGACGTAAAACCAAACATACAGTTACCAAATAATCATCAGCAAAACATCCACACAGAATCAATGATTATTCATACTACCCCAGGAAATAATCAATAGCTTATGTGTGATAGAAAAAAAGGACCAAAACCATTAGTAAGCCCAAAATGTCTTAGAACATCAGTGCGGATTAATCACACAAGGTCATGCAATAAAAAATCAAAAACGGCATTAAGAGAGAAATGAAAGCACCCTTTGAGATTAGAAAGCAAAGACACGAATGCAATCCACTCCATTTGAAGCCACATATGTGGTATTGTGTAAATCGCCCCCATTAGATAAAAAACGATTCTTTTTGGTTACCTTTGAGGGGTGAAAAAGAAAACAAACAAAATCCCTAAATAAAACGATTGAAAACACGAAAAGAAAAGAGGTGGTGGGAATGAAAAGTACCAGGGACAGAGGAAGAAGAAGCAATTTTAGAGGCTGCTATGGTATCAGTCTCCGCCATGGCTTTGATGGGAACACCCCTGAAGTGCAGTGAAGATGACCGCACCTGGACATACCCATTTAAAAATCAATACCATTGAGCAACAACAAAATCAGATATAAGCAGATAAACAAAAAAAGAAAAGTATTAACACAACTTTAGATAATAAACTGAAACAGTGAATAAAGAAGGAGAAAAAGAAGAATACCAAAGTTTTGGATAGGAGATGGGAAGAGAAGTTATGGGGGGTTGTGAGGGGATAAGGAGAGTGGAGAGTTCCACAGAGAATGCGAGAGGGGATGGTGGCTGCGGTGGTAGTGGCGGCGGTGGTGGCTGCGGCGGAGGAAGCACCCAACACAAACATCCTCTGAGTGTGTTAAAGAGTGACACAACCAATGAGTTATGTTAACAAAGCTTTTGACTTAGGTTTGATTGATTCTCAAATTCTTGTCCTTTTCATCAAATAGGTTGTGTTGCTTTGTGGTGTTCAATGGGCATGTCTTATATGAATGAAACTCAACTCTTGGAAAAACCCAAAATCCAATCACAATTTATAGCAGAAAATTGTGAAAAAAATTCCATCAAACATTTTTTTTTATCTCTACATTATACAAGCTAACAAAATTTTAAACATTTTTTTAATATCAATGGAGAGTGAAATAAAATACAATGATTAATAAAAAATAAAAGGTTAAATATGTTTTTTGTCCTTCAAATTTTAGTAAAATTTGGAATTAGTCTTTTTAACCCAATTTTGTTAGGTTTATCAAACGTTTCAAACGCATCTCATGTTAGTATTCAAAATGTATATACATTTTGACACATTTTTTCTTTAATATTACCTCAAATATTAACGTAAATCGCATTTAAAACGTCATATAAATTTGACAAAATTTAGTTAAAAGAACTAAATTCATGTATTTTTAAAGATAAATGACAAAATTGATCTAGAGTTTCGAAAAGAGACTAATTACAAATTTTACTGAATTTTGAGAAAGCAAAAACATATTTAACCCAAAAATAAATAAAATTATTGCAACATATAATAATGTGATAAACAGATGGCATGTTTAAAGTGAAAAATTCATTTATTTATAATAATAATAATAATATGTAAAGGGATGATAATATTAATACGAGGATTAAGGATTTGGTTACTTCCATCAAGGAAGTTTCGTGTGGTTTGTAGGGATAAAAATGTTGCAACTTTATGTAAATGATGATGGATGATGAGTCAAAGGTTAAGTAGTTTCTCTGTCATCTAATTCAACGTTAATAAGAAACATGGTACGTATTGTTATTAAAAATGTGAAATTAACAAGGTAGAAAAATAATTTGGATTAATAACTTTGTTGAGAATTCTTATGTCATTTTGGGCTGTTTTTGTCTCATAGATCATTTATGACTTATGTTATGGTGAAACGTCTAAATGACTTTGTTAAAGGTTTGTTTATATTTTTTATAATTGTTGTTATTAGATGGTTATTATGTTTAGTTAGTTAAACTTTTTTGTTATTACGTACGTTTTTTTTAGAAAAATAACATAATTGATATTATATTTATTTAAATAAATTTAAAAAATATAAATTTATATATTAAAAATATTAATAATAATATTAATAAAAATATAAAATTTTTAAAATGTTAAAAAGTTATTTGGTAAAATTATTTAGTATAATAACATTTTTTACAATTAAAAAAAAATTGTAATAATAACAACACTATCAATCATAATAATAATAATAAAAATAACAATGATAACAAATTAATAATAATAATAAATATATGTTAAAAATATTAATGTGAATATTAATATTAATATTAATGTTAATGTTAACAATAATAATCTATAATTATATAAAGAGATATATAAATAACAAAATAAATAAGAAATCCAAATAATTGAAATATGACCTCGAAGTAAATAAAAGTATATGTGTGTCTAAATATAATAATAATAATAATAATAATACTAATAATAATATCACTACAATATTATTCCATAATGATAAAATAATAATAATAATAATACAACAATTAATATAAACATCTTTGGTGTCTTATTTTGTTATTATAATTTTATCCTCTTAATTATTATTTTTTAATTTAAATAATTATTCATAATAACAAAATTATTTTTCAGTTTTATTATTTTACTAATTTTAGTAACTATTTTTTTGAATTAATTACTCAAATATAATGATAAATCAATAATAAAACAAATAAAAAATTCAAGTAATTAAAATCCATAATAATTAAAAATAAAATATGTCTAATTATAATAATAATATTGTGTAATGATAAATAATAATAATAATAATAATAATAATAATAATAATATTAATACAACACCTACATATATAAAGAGATACATGATCGTACAATTTTATTCTCTTAATTAATATTTTTTAAATTTAAATGATTATTCATAATAAAAAAAATAACTTTTTACTTTTATTATTTTACTGATTTTAGTAATTAATTATTTGAATTCAACTAATTACTTAAATATAAAGGTAAATCAACAACAAAATAAATTAAAATACAAATAATTAAAATATAATTCAGTAAATAAAAGTAAAATGTATATATAAATATTACGATATAATACTAACAATAGTAATACCACTATAATATAATAATATAATATTAATAATAATTATAAACATAATATATTATTAATAATGTTAATAATATGAATAATAATAATAGTAAGAATAATATTAAAATAATAATTATAATTATATTAATAATAATATATATAATAAATTTTTAAATTTTTCTTTTCCTCGTATTAGTAATAATATTAATATATTATATATTAATATTAGTAATAATACTAATAATGTTATTACTGTTGACAATATTAATAAATTAAATAGTAATAATAATATATAATATATAAAAGCAATATATAATAATAATAACATTAACAGTAATAACAATATTAATAATTTCACAATTAATTTAGGAATTAATTTTTTATATTATAATTAATAATAATAATAATAATAATAATAATTCTATTTATTGTTTTCATATTAATAATGATGACATATAAAAAATTAATATATTATATATTGGTACTATATGAAAGAAGAAAAATAAACATTTTTTTATTAATATATAAATTTCTTTACACTGTGCACATATAGCACAATCTAACATGGTATAATTGTTCAACATACAACAAACTATATAACAGAATATTATAGAAAAGAAATCACAACAAATTTATCTATACAACCTGAAACACCAATCTCACGAAAGAGATGATAGATTAAAACACAATTTTAATCTTAAAAATAGGTTTTTATTCGTCTCTTTGTTAATCGTAATTTGAATGTAAAAATTTATTTTTCAAAACTGAAGTACATTAAGTAAATACTCTAATCTAGTGTATAATTTATTATTAATTCTAATCTGTTCAGATTCTTTTGTCAAGAAGAGGATTTTTTTTTTCTTTTTTCGTCCTCCTTTCTCTTGGTTTTATTGTTACAATTTGGTTTTTCCTTTTTTTTTTTTTTTTTTTTTTTTTTTTTTTTTTTTTTTTTTTTTTTTTTTTATTTTAATTTTTTTTTTTTTTTTTTTTTTTTTATATTTTTTTTTTTTTTTTTTTTATTTTTTTTTTTTTT
>Ga0099822_1002202_pt1 | contig 24085 bp, 8 predicted proteins | sample CowpeawhiteBW_FD_76839 | JGI IMG/M metagenome (GOLD analysis project Ga0099822, IMG submission 76839) | Root nodule microbial communities of legume samples collected from California USA - Cow pea white BW | ecosystem: Host-associated > Plants > Roots > Nodule | place: USA: California | collected... | reverse complement strand
TATATATATATATATATATATATATATATATATATATATATATATATATATATATATATATATATATATATATATATATATATGACTTTGGTCTTACATATATAAGGTATTTGATACCACCTACCTTAAAATAATGGTGTTATAAACCTTTATTCTTGTATAGTGTTTAACTTTGTCTATTCTATCAAATGTTGGACTTTGACTGACACTTGGACTATTCCCAACACTTATTAAGTTAGATTTTGTTTCATCTTAATTCCTCTCTAATGGTAACCTCAAAGATATTGAGTAAGTATGACAAATCTCTCACGAGTATGTTCAATACACTAATCTTCCGCAAGTAAATGTGTGTCAGTATAATTAATTGTGATAGGAGTTGGATATGCTAGTGTTTTGTAATGATGAATGAAACTTTAGTAGTAATTTATGTAAAAGCCTAACACTAAATCGTTGAGTTTGTTTTTGTAATAAAAGATTTATTTAAAATTCTTATATGTTCTTTTGTTTTATCCAATTAGTTTTTGATCCCATTTTAAAAGCATTAGTTTATTATTTTTCTTTTCTTTCCTTGTGTTGTTTGTTTATATGCGATGATCGTATATAAAACGTGAGCAAAGATAAGAACTGATGTGGTTAATAGCTCAAGAGCAGGAGTCAGTCACTGCTATTTTAGAAAAGTGATTAATTTAGAAGATCAATTATTTGTCTTTCTTTTAAAAATCCATATCAAACATACTTCTCATATTTTGAAGTATTAAAAAAATTTATTTTGAGATTTAATGTTAAAAATTGTAATAATCTTTAAAATTATTCTATATAGATATGTATGACAATTTTTTTTGATGGTATTAAGTAATGACTTAAAGTTTTTGAATTCAACTCTTATGGTGTTACGGTATAGATGTAAGACAAACCGGTATCTGAAAGTAAAATATGTCTGAAAGATTTATTTTAAAATTTAATTCATTCACCTTTTACATAAATGAATATTAGTATGTCATAATAATTGAGATATGTGTAATTTGAGTTTAAAGAAAACATCCCATTTTGTGTTAGTATGTTTAGTTAAATATATATAATTACATGTGACGTTTATTTATTTTATGATTTATGTTTTTTACAGTTTTAAGAGAAAACAATTTACTTATTTTTAAAAACTCTGATGTGTAATGTGTTGTTGAGAAGGATAAAAATAAAACAATAGACGTGACAGGAATTTAGGCAGCAGCATGCAGAATCTTGAAAACGCGATTCTGTGAGCATAGGATGCCTCGGAATCAAAGTCCAACAACAAAGTTTGTAGTTTTGCGACTAATCTGTGGGTCTGACAAACGTTACGCTTTTCTTCTAAAAGATAAACACCACTTCACAACACAATGTAACGTGTGAGTACTACGTCAGACAATACTACAACCTTCTTGTGAAGGAAACAATCTTAGTTTCATCTTTTAGAAATTTGACTTATCCACTTTATCTTACCCAAATTAATCAACTAAATTTTCTGTGTTTTGGAGGTTAATAAGTGGATTATTTGGTAAGGTTTTAAATCATTCAAGTACATATCATGTTTAGCCATGACATCGAACTCAATCCACATTTTTGCTCTATATATATTAACTATTAATGTACCCATACACGTAAAGTGGATAGGTTTATTACGCTGTTTTGAAAAGAGTTTATTTTTAATACAAAGAATATATTTAGAGGTCGAGAAAATAATTTTCTTCTATTTTCTATTTTTTAATTTAGAGAATTAGAATCCTAAAAAATATGAAGTCACAATTTATATTATCTATATTTTTTATCTAGCTTCTAAAATCACACAAATTTTACTTATATCTTTCATTTCAAATTTACATCCAAATACAATTTAGTTTTGTATCAATTTATATATCAATCAGTAATATATCATTTACACATATAAAATACACATTCTCTTTAAATATCATTAAGTAAAAACCCATTAAAATAATTTATTTTTCTCTAAAAGTGGGATTAAATTCACTCACATGAAAATTTTTAAAATTTTTGGACACTTTCCACATTGAATATTTAAGATTGATAAACAAGAACTCTCGGTAAACTTTTACTCTATTTCTGTTTCTTCCACGTGAGAGACAACTTATTCAAAACAAAAAAAAAAAAGAAAAATCTTCTTTTTCCCAAAATCCATATCGTCAAGTCCTTAGGATTGTTGAAAAAATTGACGAAAACACAAACCAACTTCTTGAGACATGTAGTGTATTGTCCTTAAAAATAAAATTTATTAAAGATTTAAAGAGTATTAATATAACACAAAATAACAAAAGAAAAATGAGAAATAAGAGAGAGAATAGAACTTGAAGAAAGAAAAGTAAAAAAATATGAGAAGTGCTTTCTTTTGGAGAAAGGATAAACACTTGTTTAAAGATGAAGAGAGAGTTGAGATAACAATAATGATCAAATTATTGCTATAACTATCGAATCAAAACCGCTACAACAATAATAACCAAATCAAAATCAAAACTACTCTTGCAACTTTCATATGTACGATAACAATTCAAAATATTGATTTTACAACAGTTTCATTGTAAACATTTATATTTACTCAAAGAAAATGAGAGAATTTTTTAAATATTTTTTTTCCAACTAATTGGAATTTTATTACTTATTTGATGTATCAATTTAAAACGTAATTTTATTTTGATTTATCATAGACTATTTAAAGTCCTATACTGTAATCATTAATCTTAACTTCTAGTTACATCATTAATCTTAATTTCTAGTTACATAATTACGTTAAATGTCTAAAAGAACAACTTTATTACTTTAATCGAGAACCACAATTAAAAAGTGTGGCTAGAAAAAAATAATAAAGCATACTAAGACATATTTCTTTCCTGATTTACATCATCAATTAATTAAAAAAATGTTTTAACAAGATTTTAAATAACTATTATAAAAAATAACTGTTGACCGAACATCTTGTTTAGGTGATGATAATACAAAATTATGATTAAGCAGTAATATAAAGATCTTTAAACAGTGGACAGAATAATAAAATAAAAAAATGTATGAAATTTAATAAAATTGTAAGGAGAAAGTTAGTTTGTTTATGATTTGTAGTTCCGTCATGCTCACATATTCACACAATATTTGTTTTTAAATTGTATTGTTTTTCCTCTGCCCTTAACCTAGATGACATGACTTTGTGTAGACATGGGAATAGTAGAAAGAGGCATAGGATAGCGATATGTTTCCTTTTCTCTGTTCAGTTTTCGTTAGGATGGAATTTCAGACACAAAATCAAAAAGATAAACCCAACCCTTATTCCTACAATATTATTGAGGTAGGATATCCTTCTTCTTTTTTATAAATTTAATTTATTTAGATATCTCCAATCCAAATTTCATACTAAACTTTATTAAGATTATGAGTTATAATTATAATTTTTTTTTGGTAAAACCAAATTTGTAATAAACAAGATAACATAAGATAAGTTTTGTCGAAGTAAGTATTTTTGGCATACCCGTAAGTATATTTTTAAACTTTATACTTTGTTTTGTGTAGCACTCTTATTATATTATGCTCTTCGATTTCAACAACCAACAGCCATGGTTATGTGTCATTGTGTCGTTATTGTGTCGTTATCTGAACAAATAAAATAAAATAAAACTTTTTAAATACGAATTACTCTACTTTGTTTGCAAACCGTCTCCCTGCAAATTAAAAAAAAATTAATATATTTCTTAATTTAGTATAAAATAATTTTAATTTTGAAAGATATATTTTTCTTTTTTCTCTAAAAATTTATATAGAAATCTTCTTTTTTTCAAACTAAACCTGTTTCAGTATTTAACTGTGTGTAAAATATTTAATCATTCCAAATAAAAAGATGTAATTAATCAATTGAATTAACAATACTGATGGTACAATAAACTAGTGTTTAATGTTTTCCAATCACAAATTATACTTTTTTAATATATTTAAATCTGTAACAAATATAAAGTAATCCTACTTTTTAAGGTCAATCTTAACATCATATCTATCTCCAACTTGCTTTTGAAGGAATAATTTTAAAAGGTTATTTTGAAATTTGAATTGTTTTGATTTAAATTTTCTGTTTCTACAAAATAGTTTTTTTAGGTAATAAATTAAATTTTTAAATTTCAAATTTCAATAAAACACACAAATAAATATATATATATATATATATATATATATATATATATAAACTATAAATAAGATAATTTTAAGTTAATATAAAATGTTGAACAAATTTGTAATGAAATAAAAAACATGATTTATATAAAAATATTTTAAATTTTGAATAACAAATGTCGAGTCTGGGACCGCTAATGCTGTTAGTCTTTATTTTAGGTATGTGGTTGATAAAAAAAGACAAGCATGCCAAATACTAATCCCACTCCCTAAGGAATTGTTGTTAAAGGTAGTTACTTTAAAGCATGTTCAAACACAGTGTTGGTTGTTAAAACAATTTTTTCTCAGAACTTTACCCATATCAAAGGAGTTAATACCACAATTACACTATCATCATCTGTAATTGCAAAAAATTATAGGAGGGTGAAAAAGTTTGGATTTTTGTGATGCCCTGTTGATGAAAGGATAGTTATTTTTATGGCAAGGTTTGAAGGAGGGATAAGAGAGGTTGGTCCTAAACTTATAAGGGGATACGTATATCACATATACTTCACTCAATCACTTACAGTCACGGGAAGCGCGTTGAAGGGGATATGTATGTGGAGCTACTACTACTGTGGGCCCAGTTTTACCAAGTCGTAGAACGCGCTTATAATGGACCCACTCATTCTACCTTGGCCTAAGATGTTGTTGTTGTGTTGTTCCTCCTTCTTCTTCTTTCACCCACTTTAACTTAACCGTTTCTTTCCTCCCTTCCCCTGACTCAACTCAATCATCACACAGTGATGGTGGCGTTGTCGCTGTTTGCACAATCAAAATCCAAAGGTGGCAGTAGATGACGAGGAAAGTTGAAGGCAGAGAAGCATCCCAGACGCAAACAAACTCGGACAATGGTTAGAAACATGACACGGAAGTACTAAAAAGTCGAACTACGAGAAGGAGAGAAGAAGAACGCACGCTGGGCTCTCTACCCCTTTTATCATATATTTTTTTGGACCTTACCGTGTTGTTTTTCTTGTCCTTTATTGTTTCCTGCTTCTCTTCCCTGTCGTATCCACACACTATATATGTAACTTTCTGCTCCCTTTCTTCTTCCTCTTTATCTTTCTCCACTCTCTGCTCTCTGTCGCATTTGCTCGATTTTAATACCCAACAACACACCATACCCATTTTTTCTTTATTCCCTCACCCATGTCGCTCAAGCGCCGCCCCGATGACGGCAAGACTCCAGACGACAAGCGGAGGAAGCCGCCTCCTTTCTCCAGGTGCGTGTTCCACTTGGAAACTCCCCAATTGGGTTTTTCAATTCCAGCTGAATGTGTCTTCTTTAGGTTCAATTTTGTTCTGGGTGTCCCTGTCAAAATGCTCTCGTGGGATCAGGGACTTCAGGGACTTCCACGTGTTTGTTTAAATGTAAAGCAGACTCAACCCTCTTGTTTGTTGATTGTTTAACCTGGAATGTAGAATAAAAATGGAAGTTATCTCAATAGCGAATGGAGATGGCAAATCAAACACATTAAATTTGTCAAGTGCTATAATTTATTAACGGAACTGTGAAGTTTTTCTTTCTGACATTGGTTGTAATGAATAATGTGTAGTGTGGTGCGTGACGTGATGAGATTACAATCACTCGGGCATTTGCTGGAGCCAATTCTTGAACCATTGGTTCGGAAAGTGGTATGAATTTTACCTGTCATAACATTATGGATTAGTTGCATTTATTTATGTTTCTGATTTTCAATTTTGTTTTCTGTTTATGCTGTTTCGTGAAGATATGATATGTTCATTATTCTTGGGCGCTTCTTGATGGTTTGTGGACATGATTGTTCTTCTTGGAATAATTGAATTCATTTAGTCAGACAATTAAAGTAGTGCTTGTGAGTATCACCATGGTTTGCAGGCTGCAGATAACTTGTGTTGCATTCACCTTGTTGGCCCAACACCAGGTGCCACCATTCTCCATTGTGGAAAACTTCAGACTGCTTTCTAACCAAACCATTTTCCATATAAAAGCCTATGAATGTTAGTTCTATCGAATGCAATGACTATTGGATTTTGAGTATTGTCACAGAAGAAGACTCACAAACCAAAGATATACTTTAGACCTACTTTGATTTGACTCATTTCAAAACCTGTCATTTGACTTTGATGTACTGAAACAAGTTAGGAAATATTTAATTTGATAAAATTAAGCTACTCACCTAGTTTCCTAGACTTGTCTATATCTATAAATCTATAAATGAAATGAAAAACCAGGAAAAACGAAGGAAAAGAAAAAAGAAAACACTTGAAGAACTTACCTGGTTGAATTTGTGCTCGTGCAATTATCTCCTAAGATGTCAACCTTTCTTTTTGGTTGGTCTTTGACTGGGACGATCATGTGGAGGACTTACAAAAACTGAATTTTATGCTTCCATTATTTTTCCTGTATCTTGAAAGCATATATACTGATTTACACAAACAAAATACTAGTTCTTTTAGGTTATTTATTTCATAATTTAACCCTGCACCCTGCTTATTATATTTGTGAGATAAGTGAACCAATAAGATGAAGTCCTGTTCATATTGGGCAATGAGTGTTAAGTCCAGTAATGCAGCAAAACATAATTCCCTTTCTAGGACATTAATGTTATGAACAATTGGATGTGATTTTTTATGGAAATCATATGTTAATTCTCTCTCTCTCTCTTATGAGGTAGCATGCTTAAATTTTGATCCTATAAATGTTAGTTCCACTTTTACTGATAGTTGATGTCAGACACCAATCAAGTATGTGATCTCTTTACAGGTTAAGGAAGAAGTTGAAGCTGCCCTAAAGAGGCATTTAACCAGCATGAAACAGTAAGAAATAATCTCCTGCTGATTATTTAAATTCCAGTAACTTGGACGTGGTATTGAGCTAAAAGAATGGACTTGGAAAAAATGCTGTAATTGAATGATTTGAAATTGTGTAGCTTGACTGAAGTTATTTCTTATGCAACCTTTTTACTTGTTTTCAGGACCTGTGGGAAGGAGTTGCATACTACTGAATTAAGAAATTTGCAGCTGCAGTTTGAAAACAGCATTTCTCTGCCTGTCTTTACTGGAGGTCGGATTGAAGGAGAGGATGGTTCTAACCTAAGAATAAGTTTAGTTGATGGCCTAACTGGGGAGGTTGTCTGTACAGGACCTGAATCCATGGCTAAGGTGGAAATTGTAGTTCTTGAGGGTGATTTTGAAGAAGAAAGTGATATTTGGATGCCCGAAGAGTTCAAGAGCAATATTGTGAGAGAGAGGGAAGGAAAAAAGCCCCTTCTTACAGGAGATGTAATCTTATATCTTAAAGATGGTGTTGGTATGGTGGGTGAAATTTCGTATACGGATAATTCAAGCTGGACAAGGAGCCGCAGGTTCAGGCTTGGGGCAAGAGTTTTGGACAACTTTGATGGTGTTAGAATAAGAGAAGCAAAGACAGAATCATTTATTGTCAGAGATCACAGGGGAGAATGTGAGTATTTATATCTGTTTAGACGTATTAAGATCTGATGTTTGCAGATGCTATCAAAATTTACCTTTTAGACTAATTTTGAACTCTAGAAGGCTGAGATGTTTATGATACGAAAATGTATGCAATTGACATAATGCGGTGATAGGTTTGCTTAAAATATTTTTATGTGGAGAATATCGTAACAAAAAACCAGGACACATGCTGTTTACTGGTCCTGATTTTTTAATCTGATATTTCCATGATTTTCTTTTTGGTATAAAATCAATTATTTATCTTCATTCTATATTTATTTTTTGGAAATGAATTGAAAGTCTAAAAAACTGAATCCCTTGATTACAGTAAATATATATGTATAATAGAACATATTAACAAGAGAGTAATTTAAACTTAGTTTGAATATCTGATTTATGGCTGCAGTGTATAAGAAGCACCATCCTCCTAGTATGTCGGATGAAGTTTGGAGATTGGAAAAGATAGGCAAGGATGGAGCTTTCCACAAGCGTTTGAGTCGGGAAAAGATCCTTACTGTTAGAGAGTTTCTCACGCTTCTCAATCTGGATCCAGCAAAGCTGCGCAGTGTAATAATTTAAAGTGTTTTTTTACTTTCAAATTGTTTTTGTAGATTGTCATTTGAAGGGATTTGGCAATAACTTTCATTGGCACTGTTTAGTTTTCACCAGTCATGTTAACTGTCAAGGCATTTAGATTAGCTTTGTAATTATCAAATCAGAAACCTCCAAGGTAATAGGTTTATACATTGATGAAGACATCCCATTCTGTTACTGTCACTAGCTTGATTAGGCTCTATGGGTGAATCATTATCATTATATAAAAGTAAAGCACTCCTTTGATTAACCAAAGTTCTGAATGGTAAACATTCTAATCATTGGTTGGAAATGTGCAGATACTGGGCACTGGGATGTCTGCAAAGATGTGGGAAGTAACTGTGGAGCATGCTCGAACTTGTGTACTTGATACAACTAGGCACGTGTACTTCCCTTCTAATTCTCAGCAACATGGTGTGGTCTTCAATGCTGTGGGACAAGTGACTGGACTGCTTTCTGAATGCGAGTATGTCACAGTAGATAAGCTGTCTGAAACTGAAAAGGCATTTATCCCTCATCACCTATTACTTGCTTCACTCTTCCCTTCTCTTATTTCTCTTTAATAATTAGCAATGATTTTCCACCATCAGGTTGAGGCTCAAAACACAGTTGCTACTGCATTAAGACAAGGGGAGAAATATGCAACTTTTGAAGATGAAGATTCTCTCATGGAAGGGTCTTCACACTTAACTAATGTACTTCACTCTCACTCCCCAAGCTCTCCCAAGACTGAGGGATCAAGTGCCAACAAGCTTTTGGGTCCCCAAAAAACTGGAGGATTCAATTACCCCCAAACAAATGCCTCTTCTCCAGATATCATGTCATCCATTTATTCTGTTGGTGGAACTAGTAGCTTGGATGACTATTGCTTGCCTAATTTCGACAACATGGGCCTCAGATATGATCAGACCCTCAGTTTTCCTGTCCAAGTCTCCAACTCTTTGATCTGTGACACTGATTCAATGGCTCATGCTTTTAGTGAAGAAGATCATCTGCAATTTTTTGATACTGATCTTCAATCTCACGTTGAAGCTGACTTACAGAGTGCTGTTGATAGCTTCATGCTCGCACGTTCTACAGCCAATGGTGGTGCGCAGAGGAGATGGAGAAAGGTATGCAACGTCCTAAAATGGTTCATGGTTAGGAAACGAGGAAACCAAATACAGGTAAGGTTGTGAAGAACATGAAAGTTCAGTTACTAATGTACATTGCGCTCATGAATGCGCCAAAAAATTATTCTGCCCCTTTTAAAGAGAAAAAGTTATGGTTTCTCTTAGATGTAAGTAAATACATCTGTGCATTTGTTCTTAAAGCTTGCCAGATGTCATAGAATTGCTCTACCCTTTGGTTATTAATTTTGTATATACTTGTATTTTACGGTCAGGAGAGGATTTCTGGTTGTTGGCAGATGCTTAGTAATTTCAAGATCCAGTTACCTTTATTCTGGATCATATTTTTGTAAGCATGTTGTCTAATAAAATCAGTTTTTTTCCGAGAATGTTGGTTCACCATGAAAACTTTTATCAGATATCTGGATGTTCTTTATACAGGACAGTAAAAGTGTTCACACAGAACCTAGTAATTCCAGATCTGGTTCAGTTGCTTCTAGATGCAGATCCAAACGCGCAGAAACTGATCTTATTTAAGATAAAATCTCTAAATATAAAGCAATCTTGAATTAAAATATTGAAATTATAATGAATTAGTTGAAAATCTAATCTAAATGAAATAGAATAATGCTTTATTATATAAGACTTGTGAGTAAAAGTGAATATTATTTTTGATAATTCAAAGAGTACAAGAAGGATCAATATTTATATAACTTTGATCACGAACACTATGGCAGAATTATGGACATTAGATAAAATTTGACTAATACAAATATGGAAATCCTTCCAAGACAATCCTAATGAAAAAAAAAAAAAATCTAATTAAATTTGTAAAGTAAACAATGCACATTTCTTGTTACACATGCTAATACTTCTATCCATAATTGTGAATAAAATCTTAAAATCGTTCTGTAAGTAACCTGTTATTAAAAATTTCGTCAGTTGATTTTCAGAAAAAAACATGTTATCTCTGTAAAGTAATTGTGAAATATTTCCTCTTTGAAGTACTTATTTATTTCTATACGTTTTTCTCTGCTTGTTCAATTGGATTATGGCAAATTCTAATGTAAAAGATTTTTATATTACCAAAAGATTGTATTTATTATGAAACTACGAGTTGATTCATGAAATATATGTAAGCAAAAAGGCTTTTTTCTTCAGTAAAAACATATGGGCGTACGAATTTTTGTAGAAGTATATACAAGAAATTTATAACTTATATTATCTTATTGAACCAAAGACCATGTTTTAAGAAAAAATATTTCACAAGAATCTTTCTCTAGGTGTATTTTAAAGTTAACGTAAACAAATATTTAATGTAGAGAAACAATTATTACTGATTTAACCAATTATAACAGAAAGATTAGCAAATTTATTTTAAATTAAAAATAAATAAAATTAAAAACTTTGTATATTCTCAAGATATTTAGTATATTTAGTTTTTCAATATTTTATTAGTCCAGAAATATAAATTACTTAATAAATAATCTACACCATAAGAATTTAAACTAATTAAATCCAATTTAAAAAGCATGAAAAACACAATATGTGAATATATATGTTTTAAAAATTTATCAGCTAGTCCAATTGTGTTCTATGTTTTTCAATTTGATTTTATTTTTCTAACATTCGAATTTATACTTTCTATTCTTTAGAGAAAAATATGTATTACAACGTAACTTTTCTTAATTATTTAAGTAGGCTAATCATATTTTTCTTCTCTCCATGTGTAAATATGGACAACAACGATAAAAAAAAATTAAACCTTTACTTGCAATTAATGTTGGAGCTTTAAAAATGAAATCGAGGTATTGAATGAAGTTCTCAGCTAACACAATAGTGTATGAAAGTTTATTTTTCTTTTCTGTGGTTCCAAAATTAATAATATTCTATTTCTTTATAATTATATTCCATGTACTATGTAAATATAAGATTTTTTTACATAAGTTGATCTATTCACTTATCCACACACACAATCACTTCTATTTTTTTATTGAGGTACTATTTCTCTATCCATTAACGCCAAATGCCTTAGCTTCGTAGTTAGTACAGTTTTCACGATTTGTCAACATCATTAAAGTCGCAACAATGAGTTTGAAGAAGTACGAGAATATATGCTTGCAATAATTTAGTCTTCCATTAACAAAAAAAGAATATTCTTAGTGTCTGTTCTGTATATGAAATCATGTATCATATATTTAAACATTTTGGAACCTTCAATTTTAGGATGTTTATCGCAATTCTACTTTTATTAACTTTTGAAGTATTCGTTGAAGTTTAAGCTGCTGAGTATTGCATTCTATGGATTTTGCCTACTATTCTTTTATCTTGATAATGATAGTACGAGCCTCTCAAATAAATTCATAAGTGATTCAAAATAAAGCATATCTAGATCATGATGGTACCTGGCTCTCAAATAAAGTTTTAAAGTTAAATATTTTGTTTTTGAAAAGAACCTCTCTAAAAAACTACGAAAAAAGTTATTCAAAAATGATGGGCCACTAATGTTTTGCTTTTCAATTCTTGAATTGTTCATCAACCACACCTTTTTTACCTAATAATAATAATAAAATTAAAGTCAGATATTTCGGCCAAGCAATTTTTCACAGATTAATTTTTTAAAATTAACAAGACAAGGTCATTGGTCAACGGAAATTTTTATAAATACCCTTCTTACTGAAATAGTTCACTCCTTTTCCTAGTCTTTATCTTAGGTTAGATGTAAGAAAATCATTTGTGATTTGATATTACTTTTAGTTGATGTTTTTGAAACTAGACCAAATTCATCAAAGTACTAGTTCAAAAAGATTCAATCGGGGTAGAACAAACATTAATAAAATGACTAATAATTCAATATAACATCTAAAGTAATACTAAAAAATGTTTTATGGTTGGTTGGTAAGTTTAGAAGGTAATTCTAGTGCAGAAAAGAGAGGGAAAAACACGTAAGGTATATTGCAGCAGATGAAAATGTGAATACACCTGAATGATTGAGACATGTACATCTGTCTGGTTGATGGTAGAATGGTCATTTCAGCAGAGGCTCTGCCGGTGCCATTGGTGGCCCAAAGCCGTCATCAGCTAGTCCCAAATCAAATCATCAAACTGGCCATTATGAATACAGCTAACTTTGTTTTATATTTGTCTTTTGTTCAACTCTTAAATATTAGACCAATGGACAATTCAACATGATCACCACCTGTTTGAAAATTTTCCCATCCCAGAATTTTGAAAGAAAGTATTCACCCTCTATTCAATTCTCCAACTGAGATGGCATCATTTGCAGGCACCACCCAGAAGTGCACAGCTTGTGAAAAGAAAGTATATTGGGTGGAACAGCTTACTGCTGACAACAAGGTGTACCATAAATCGTGTTTCAGATGTCACCACTGCAAGGGCACCCTCAAGGTCAGACCAAACATAGGATCGTGCTTTTAGATTTTCTTTGCTCCGAATTTGATCAAAGCTTCATTTGAGTTTTTACTCTTAGATTGGTTGAATGATTGTTTTCTTTTCTTCTGGTGGATTGATGATGATTTGTATGATTTAATGCATGGAAAGTGTATCTTTTCTTCCTTTATGAGGACACGTTGCTAAGAGTATCTGCTAGAAAAATATGTTCTGTTTCCAGTAATAATCATACAATGTGACTTGAGTGAGATATAGGAAAAAGGAGCATTGTAATCCTAGAATTGAGGGTTGGAAATAGACCAGAATTGATGATATCTATTGTACCTTAGAGAGAATGGTCCAGTGTGAATAACAGATTGAGATATGTTACCTGTTTTTCAATCTGAATAAGGAGAATGTGGCCCTGAGTAGGGAAGAGGCCAAGATGAATCCATGTGGCGAATCCATATAGTAAAGTGTAGAATAAAAGGATATTCCTGTTGGACACTAATTTCAGATGAATTTGTTCCTATTTCTACTTCATATCTTTCAAAGAGTGCCCAACACTATTCTCCAGATGCCATTTCCATCTTTAGCCATGAGGAAGAAAATCCTATTTTTCACAACAAAATTTTCAAGAAATTTAAACTAATTGACGTGGTTGACTGGTAGAATAATTACTGTGTGAGATTGCATTTTTCCTATATCTGATAAACTTTTTGTACCTTTCCTCTTGTGATAACTGTTATGCATTTAATTGCAAAGAACCTAATCTTAGATGCTTTATGTATCTTTATTTTATTCTACTAATAGTAATTTAAGAATTCATATTTGGATTCTGAAAGTATACCATTTATCTAACAGCTATCTTCTTCTCGATGTTTGAGATTTGGATGCACGTTACTTAATCCACGTCGATGGTTGTCCAACTCACTCATCAAATTTTAGTTTTTCTTTTAAAAACTTTGAATCTGTAAGCCTGTTTTGTAAGCCTGTTTCATCAGACACTGACTTGATCAGTGGAGGAAGTTTTAGAATCATGTGACAACTTTCTATTCCATATTATCTGTTTTAAAACTTTGTTTTTACTTCACATATATAACACTTTTAAAATAAAATTTTTTTTATTGTTTTCTCAACAATATTTTTCTTATTTATCATTGTTGCTCTCAAACATTAATTCATAACTATAAAATACTTTTTACACGCAGAATTTAAAATAGAAACTTGTTTTTGTTGTGCATCCTGCAGCTGGGTAATTATTGTTCCTTTGAGGGTGTCCTATACTGCAAGCCCCATTTTGATCAACTGTTTAAGATGACTGGAAGCTTGGACAAAAGTTTTGAAGGTGAATTAATGCTATATATGCAGTTATTTTTTGAAAACAAATACTTCTTTTAGTTTTAGCAATGTACACTCTTCTCAAGTTATTCTGTTATATTCATGTTTGAAGGTATTCCAAGAATTGCTAGAGTTGAAAGATCTGCAGATCAGGTTTTTACACATTCTTAATACACACAAAAAAAATCTTTCTATCGTTAGGATTCTTGTTTAGGATTGTAGGAAAATGCATTTGCTACAAGTAAAAAAAAATTAATTCCCTTTGTATTGTCTCTGGGAATTCCACAGGTCCAAATCAACAACAAGGTTTCAAGGTTGTTTTCTGGAACTCAGGAAAAGTGTGTTGTTTGCAAGAAAACAGTGTACCCAATTGAAAAGGTATATAATATTGTTAGTGATCTTCAGATCTTCCCATTGTTAAATATTTCTCTAAAACAAGTGTCTGTAGTAGAAATGAACAACTAAGAATCTATGTACTTAAATTTTTAAAAGATTAATATCATAACAGGCTTTAAATTAAATTAGCAGTAGATACGTTCTTAGTGCTTATTTTAAAACCAAATTCACTTTGGAAGATGATTATTCTAGTTATACAAAATCATTAGCTTAATATTATTAAACGTGGAAGAAGCACTAGAAACAAAAATATAATTTTCCAGTATTTGTTTAAAAAGGGGAAATAAACGAATTGAAAGAGCCAGAAATAACAGCGAATAACGCATCTCACACTCTGGCATATAAAAATAATCAATTATCATCATCCATTTTTGCAATGGAGACACAAAAAATAGGAGACAGTAGATTCAAATAAAATATATAATACTAGAGAAGATAAAATAAAAAAAAAAATTAAGTTATTTGTTTAAAATTTTACGAAGTCAAATGCACACATTCATAGGGCACTTGGCATCCCAAGATATACCCCAGAAAAAGAGTGACCATAAACAGCATAATGAAAAACTTAACTACCTGAAACTAAATTAGATGATGTCTTTTTTTACTGATGGCACAGTTGTTTCTTCAGGTGGCTGTTGATGGAAAATGTTACCACAAATCTTGTTTCAGATGCACCCATGGAGGTTGTGTGATCAGTCCATCAAATTATGTTGCTCATGAACATCTTCTTTATTGCAGACACCACCATACCCAGCTCTTCAAGCAAAAGGGTAACTTCAGCCAATTAGTGAAGCAAGAAAATCTCCAACTCACCACTCAAAACACCACACAACCTGCAACTAATGGCACTGCAAGTCCACCTCATCACTCTTCTTAGGTTTCACCAAGTGTCCCTGTTACACTACCAACTTCTATTTCTTTCATTATTTATGTTATAATAGTTGTGTGGCAAGCTTGTAAACACAACTTTAAACTTATTTTTGATTGTTTTTGTTATTTTGCGTTCAGAAAGAATTCATGTATACTTCCATTAAAGTCCTATTGTTGGCCGCTTGGTGCATATACTATGAATATTTGAATAAACTTATAATATTTTAGGTAGAAAAATATAAATTAAGATTACTGTAAATGTTTTTCTATTAACTCATGCACAAATTAATCTTTTTAAGTTATAAACAAAATTATTTTATCTTATTTTTTAAACATATATATAGAAAAAAAAATCAAAATGTATTCACCGAGTCATGAAAAAAAAAAACACAATATAAAAATATAAAAGTATGTAGTGAAAATAATTCCTCTTAGTAAAATAAGTGAGAATTAGTAACAAAAGAAAATGACAATATTCACAAAAACATATATCAATATTTTTAATGTAGAAAAATTTACTCAATGTTACACCGAGAGAAACAAATATACAAGTCAATCAATGAAGTTCTAAGATTAAATATAAGGTTAAATATAAGTACAAAAAAGTCAAATTGAAAATATGTTTACAATTAATTAATACATCAAAACAATAATATTCTAAAAAGAACAAAATTAAAATAAAATAATAATGCGAAATTGATTTTTATGACCACGTACATTCGATCGATGAAGTGAAAAATTTTATGTCTTCAACCTATTTTGAAAATTTCAGATCAAACAAAACAAAAATTACAATTTTATTAAGAGGGTATTGTTAATATGACAATTGATTTTTTTTCTCTTCCAAAAGAGTGTGAAAATAACACTCTCTTACTTAAAAGATTCATTTTCACGTAATTCAAACTTTTGTTAAAAGGGTGTTCAAAACTAATATATCTCTGTCTGAAATAAGATGATATTTGAAAAAAATGTGTGTGTTCTACAGTCAAATTAAGTCCTTCCCAAATGTCCAGGTTTTGATTTTAAGATTTTGAATTGTTGTACAACTAACATGTGGGTTGAGTGTGCACGAGCTGTAAACATGTCCATGGCCGAGAAATCCGCAACCACTCTAGTTGCCCTGTGTATGAGGGATTTGTTTCCAAGACAAAGATTATATACACTTTTCTCATTTATTCGATTTTTTTGTGCAGCCTGGAAAATGATTTAACAATGAAAACTTAACACTTATTACTTTTACATGTCATTTGGAGAGAGAAAACAAAAATCTAAAAATCAGACATTATCAGTCAAACTTTGAAGGCGGTTTCTTAAGTTGTTTTTCCTAGCTGTTTGTTTCTGCTGTCCAACCACAATTGGTTACTTTATACACATATCCTCACTCTCACTCTTAACAAATGTTTGGTTGAATTTGCTTCCAACAAAGATCAACGTCTCTTTGAAACCATAATTTAAAAATCAATGCAAAAAAAAAGAGACAAAATAGACATCCACTTCCTCTTTTTCAGGTATGGATATCACATACATGCATCTCTAGCTAGTATTGTTGTGGAACTGTGGTGTGAAAGAGATAATACAAATTAATGACCCAAACATACATAACTGCAATCTGAGAGAGAAAAGGAAGGTTTTGCTCGAATGATTGTTCATCATACAGAAGGGAAATAAAGTGGGAAAAAAAATAAACAGACAAAGAAAAAGCAGGAAAGAAAGAATGCAGTGGGTGATGTTATGGATTTTTTAAACACAAGGAAAGCACTTTGGGAAGAAAAGTTAAAGAAGCCAAATATTGGTGGGCCGTGTGGAAGGAATTCTATGTAGTCGATGATGGAATCTTGAGACCCCTCGTGCAGTGCAACTAAATTTCATGCGTAGGAAGTGCACGAGTGGTGAGCTGGTTGCAATTGTCCTATTCTATAGTTTTTCTTTCATGCTTTTTTAATCCTTCTTGATGCAAAATCTTTAAGTAAGGGAAAGAAAACAATTAAAAAAGACAAAGCAAAAATAAAGGCTCTTTTGCTTTACCAGCAATAGACAGAGAGAAAGTATAGAGACGAATAATTCAATGGGCCACAACAAAAATAAAATGTTCTGCTTCTAATGCAACAAAAAATATCATGCATGTCTAAAGTCATGAACTGCATAGGCACATCTATTGCAACTGTGTTAAAGTAAACCTTGTGTTGTGTTGTGTTATGTCGTGTCACATCTTCCTTCTCCTCACTCCTTTTACTTTTCATTTCTACTCCACACATTCTTTATCTTACTTCTACTTTCTTCATACTCATTAAAACCTCTTCTTCATTTTTATATTACACAAACAAGTGGATGCTTCAAGACAACCAAGCCCTTACCCCATCTCATAATTATTCCTTCATACATTAATACTGTTCAAATGTCATCTATTTATTTATTAAAAAGTACCCTCTATTTTTCTTTTGCCACACATGCCTCGTGTAGGTTTTTGGTTTATTAAGCTTCAACTGAAAAAAGTAGTAACAGTAACCGTACATCAATATTCTTTGTAGTGCTTTATTGCCAGAGTTAAAAAATTTCTGTTATACACTTAACAGGTCGTAGATCTTGTTAAATAACCAAACCATTAGTACTTTAAACATTGCTCTTAAGTATTTTGTAACATTCTGGTGGCTTGATATTAAGAAAAGAAGATAAGAGAGCAACCATGATTTGCTTTAAGCCTTGTGTGACGGTGCTCACAAACATATTACTTTTTTTCGGTAATTATCTGTCTGATGCTGATGTATTAATTATGAGCCATATATATAAAAACAAAAAACAGATAAGAAAAACGGTGAAGTTATGCTGTTGAAGGGTGTTTTCACCAGAAAGTAAGATCTGAATACATAAATTGATGTTCAATATGTCAACCTTTACTATACAGAATTATTATGCATGAAGGTGGTGAAGCGAAGGGAGTTTTATGATCTCTGAGTTTTCTCTGGGTTCCCCAAATGTACTATATTTAATTTAATTTAATTTGCACAGATCTAAGCAATGATGGAGAAGGATTGATTAATTTGATTTTGGTGGTTTGAGTGTCGCTGAATGCTCCTCTGTCTGTCCCTCACATCACATGTGGGAAAGATTGAAAACACAGATCAGCTTGTTGCCTCTGAGATGCTTTGTAAAGAGGGTTGCCATGTTCTTGACTTAGCTGTGGCACCAGAAGCATTATTACTTGATGCTGTCCTTGACCCCTGTCTTTCACCTTTCGTTTCCTGAAAATCATAATTCAAAATCTAAGAATCACATACCTCAAACCACCAACTACATATTATTACCTTTAAACAAATCTCTCTCTCCTTCCTTTCTTCAATAAAATCCATTATTATAATTCCTTGCCATTCATGTAAGTTTTCTTGATTCTATACAAGTTACTAGAGAATAAACGGGGAAGAAAAATGATACCATGAAGGATCAAGCTCCCAAACGAACTAGCAAAACCTTAGTTAGTAGAAATACATCTGAATCAGTTAGTAGAAATACATTATCTAATGTTGCTTAACGAAAAACTGGTTGTCTATAAGCACAAATACTACACCAGGAACCTGTTTTAAAGATTTATGTTTTGACAATCATAACATAAACAAGTAAGGAAGTAGAAACAGTAAAATCCAAAGTTTGATTGAGATTTACCAGGTTGTCCTCCGGCTCAGACCTCCTTGCTGATTTGTCTGTCCTTTCCTTCATCAGATTTGGCTTTTGTGCTGATTCTGGCGAGTTTCTCTTCAGCTTTGCTTGCTTCTTTGCCCAGAGACCCTTCATAACCTCTGAGAAAAACACCACATAAAGATTCAAAATTTGAAAACTTTAAGGGGAAATAACAACATAAAAGAGTTAAAAAAACCAGAGGGTGATCAAAGAAAGTTGAAACTAACCTTGAGCTGAGATTAGTCTATAAACTTGGCCAAGCATAAGGGTATCCGTTGGCTTGAGAAGCTTGATGCGGGTGAGACGAACGGGGTTGGTGGTGTTGGGGTTGTTGTTTTCACTCTTAATTTGGCAATTTTCAGTGTCCTTGGACGTGCACAATGTGGTGGAGATAAGAAGAGCAACATAGTGATCAGGGTTGGTCTTCATGACTTCACTAGCAGTGACAGGCCAATACAACCTTTCCACTTTCCCATTGGGTTGTTGTATGACCAGAGTTGCAGTGTCAACGGCTTGACAATTTCCCATCTCTAAAACTCTCTCTCTCACACACACACACGCAACAAGAAGAGGATAACACTAATGGAAGGTGGGTTACTGCAACATTTATAGCAGCCACAAGTTTGAAAAGGGGCAAACAAAGATTTACAGAAGAAGGAGGGCTATAAATAGTGGTTGGTAAGTTGGAAAGTTTTACAGAAATGATAACGATAATAATATGTGGATTAAAAAAGATAGATTTTTGGAAAAAGATAGAAGCGAAGATGAGGAAAGAGAGTAAAGTAGAAGGGGACCTTGGCAGCTTAGGTGATGTGATGTGCTCCTCTAACACGTTACATTCTCGTGGTCTACCTTCTTAGGGTAATGTAAAATCATATGTTTCTCTGTTCATAAGGTTAAACTCTTCCCCTCCATGTCACCCACTTACCCTCTATCCATAGGTTATACCCTGCTTTATAGGGTATAACTTTTTTTTTTTTTTCATTTGACCTTTTGGACTTCAGGACTCCGACATTGACGCAAGAACAGAAGCCATTATTAAACTCCACAAAAAAAAACAAAGAACAGTGGTCATTAAAGTAATGGCAAGGGTACATGCAAAAACAAAAAGAGTTTTATACATAAAATCATGACATTCATCTACGGTGTGCATGATCTTTATAATAACTATATTCGTACACTGGTTTTTCTTTACATTATGTCACTTGTAATATTTGTATTTTGTTCTCTCTTTCTTTAATATTCTTTTCCTTTTCACCTTTCAACACTCTACGAGTATACACTTTTAATCTATTACTTTCTCATTGAATAGAATAAGTACGGAACTTTAGAAGATTATCAATTTTTTAACTATACTTTAATAAACACGTACATACGGTAAAGACTTACAAAAATATGACATTTTAAAAATATAATATTTTAAAAATAGTAAAATTTGATTATTTTAATAATAAAAAATTTTAGTATAAAATAGTTTCATATACACGAGTTTTATTATTTTAAAATACACAATTTCTTTATAATCATTATATCATTCTTTGAGGGTTTTTTGACTTCTATCTAGAAGTTCTTGTGAGTTTGATAAATTTGATGTTTTATATGTTGATGAAATCTAAATTATCGAATAAATTTGGTTTGATTTGTATTGTTGAAGTGATTTTTATGATTTAGTTGAAAGTTGCATGTTATAATATATGTGTTTGCTTTGATTGATCTTGTGATATTTGAGAGAATTAAAATTTGAGTAATTGAGCAATCTGATACGAGCCTCAATATTTTAAAAATGTTTTTTAACCAAAGTATAAAGAGAGGAGTAATTGAACAATTAAACATGTCCAATTTCCCTTATATCATAAAGTGCATTTTCTGATTTCTGGTTTCTGATGGAAGATTGGCGTTGAGCATCAGTCTCGTTGTGCATGTTTGGGAGCATTTAACCTTCAAGCCGCTTAGCGTCGGTTTATACGGCTAAGTGTTGAAATTTGCAAGTGCTTATGCGTTAAGCGGCACCAATGTGATGCCGAGCAGCATTTATTGCGAGGAGAATGGCGTTGAGCGCCAGTTTGCCCTACTTATTCTATTTTTTTGCTTTGGTATCCTTGGTGATGTTTTTTATTAATTAAGTTATTATGTTAATTGTTTTATGAATAATAATGAATGTGAGAATGATCTTGTGAGCACATGGAATGATGTTTACAGAGTTTCAAGAAAAATTATTTGTGATAGTATTTTTAGTGTATGTCTTAATATAGGAGATGTTTGGAAGGATGTATCCTAAACTCTAATAATTATTATTCACACTCAAATAAAGTAGAACGATTTATGTGATGAGAGCCATCAATCAGAGGAGTGAAGGTATCAGGAAGCTTTAATATTGATTAGTCTTTAGGATAAAGCTTGTACAAGGCTGGTATGATTTGAGTGTATAAATTATATATATTTTATAATTTGAAATGATATTTTTTAAGTGATTTTTTAATTTTTTAATTTTTGTATATTTCAAAATTATTTTAAGAAATATTATCTTAAATTAATAGAGAAAGTTGTTAAAATATAATTGTTATATATATATATATATATATATATATATATATATATATATTTCTATTTCTATTTATAGGCAAGTTGCATTTATAAATGAGGATGGAAAACTGCCACGGATCATTAGTTGTTTCGGTGCCTAATTCCTTTGAGCGCCATTACTCAACCCAACTTCTACTATATTGTCACTGCCACATTCACTTCTCAATAACTATACATCAACAACATTACCTTCTTTTTCAGTTGCCTATTTTCAAAGTGCGTGTCATTTATGTATTTTTTTTTAATTTAGATCATATAAATACATTAGATTCTTAGTTTGATCATTGAATAGCACTTTTTTATCCAAAGTTACACGACATTATATTCATTCAATACTATGCATATATCACGTGCAGATACGATTGGCTTAAACCTTTAAATTCTGAAATACATATATACTTATATAAGATACATTTTGAAACTCATGAAACGAGATAAACATTTAACTGTTATAACTCAGCAAATTCAAATGGAGAATGTAATTTGTGGATATTAGCAAAAACAAAAAATTGAGATTATTGTTGTCATAAATTACTTCTTATTTAATTATAATTGAGTAGGAATAGTTTTTTTTTTTTCCTTAAAATCATCCACACGGAAACAATTTCATTTTTCGGATTATCAAATGCACAATTTTTAAATGTTTCTATATTTTTAAATCTGTATGTCTCATGTAGCTATGTTTTGCTGGTAGTGTAGCTATGTTGAATTTTCACAATACAAACTTGGATTATTTAATATATATATATATATATATATATATATATATATATATATATATATATGATCTAAATACGATTTAAAATGACAACATAAAACAAATTTAATTAGATGATTAATAACTATAAAACCAAATTGAGAATATATTATGTGAGAACCCCAATTTTGTTCTGCAAACCCTTTTATTTCAAATCATAATTTCCTTCAATCATCTTTCTTTCTCCCTTAAATCTTTAACCACTTCATCCTCTTTTGAAAATCCAACAACAATAGAGTGATGTATGCGAAATACTCTACCAAAGCTTTCCATCGATCTTTTCCTTTTGATAATCTTATTTTCTGTCATTTTACTATGAAGTAATTTGTTTCTCCCTCTTTTCATGCAACTATTTTCTCATTGCATTTGATTTTCCTTCCTTTTTGTTGAGATCTCCTCTGTTGGAGATACTAAAATTTTGTAGATAGAATGGTTTTCGAGTGTGTGACACGATTTAAGAGAGGAGAGCAAAGCTAGACAAACTTTATCAGGTAAGAGAAACTACTTTAATTGAAATTTTAAAGTCTTATTGTTGAATTTTAAAAAAAAATTGTATGAATTTTGTCTTTATTTGCTTGTTGAAATTTGAGAATAATCTTTATGAGAAGGGAGAAGGATATTTTGATTTGAATTGTGAAATTATAGAATGTGTTGAGAAACTACTATTTTTGATAGATGAACGTTGTTTGTACTGTTTTTTTTTTTTATTAATGGAGTGGGTATGAATGTGATTACAGAGAGACTGACTTATGAGAAAAATTGATAAAATTGATGTTAAGTGTTTTTGATAATGCATTAGTATGAAATGTAATAATTATTATGGAAGAACCAACCTATAAGAAGAGAAAGGAATATGTGTGATTCTGATTTTACTATGGTAAAACAATTGTTTGGATTTGTAGGATTGAATGTTTTTGGTGTGGTATAATAACTTTTCTTTATAAGTGTAAAAGTAATTGAACACTTTAGTTTAAAAGAGATTAAAAACATATGAATTTGAAATATATTGTTGCAAAAATTTTGAATGTGTTTGACTGAATGTTTGTATTACAATGATGTAGCATTGAATGTGGCATTGTATTTTTGAGATTTTGTGGTATGTTTATATGATTGCTATAGAGTGTGAATTAGTAGCTCCTTATAATGTTGTTAAATAGTTTCCTTGTATGTTACTTAAGAAAATTATGATTGTCTTTGCTAGTGTATGTGTTTATATGTAAAGTTTTATTATGTGTGCTAGTCAAATTAGTATTTTCAAGGGAAAATACTAATTTTGGTTGAGTCTTAAAAAGGAATTTTGAGAGTGAGATTATTCTAACTCAACTAGTATCTCACTCACATAGAGTTAAGTCACATATCTAGGTGGTGTGAGTCGAAGGAGGCTCCACATGACAAATGCTTTTTGGAAAATTTATTTTAAGTATGTCCTATCAGAGACTAACATCTGATCAAATCTACGAGTAGATTTATAAGCAAATCTGTGAATCATGATATTAGGATAAATTCATCACAACCCAAGCCACGCATTTACCGATATCACAACTCTTGGGAATAGTCCAAGTGTGAGTCAAAGTCTCACATTGGATAGAAAAGACAAAGTTAAATATTATATAAGAATAAAGACCCATAACACCATTGCTTTAAGATTTTGGAGTAAAAGTGGGATCAAATACTTTATATATATATATATATATATATATATATATATATATATATATATATATATATATATATA
>Ga0099822_1002200_pt1 | contig 24087 bp, 9 predicted proteins | sample CowpeawhiteBW_FD_76839 | JGI IMG/M metagenome (GOLD analysis project Ga0099822, IMG submission 76839) | Root nodule microbial communities of legume samples collected from California USA - Cow pea white BW | ecosystem: Host-associated > Plants > Roots > Nodule | place: USA: California | collected... | reverse complement strand
TATGAGGAATTCACATGTCCTAATCTAGCATGCCACATATCATATGAGTCAACGATATAAGCAGAAGAACATGATTCATTTATAATTTCTGAAATATTGAGTACAAAGAGACCTTGATCACAACATCCCTTCCCTCACAAAACATTATTTTTTGTCATTACAATCTTGTCAGATTTGAATGACACTTTAACCCTTACTTTTCCTAGTAGTGCTACAAAGATTAGATTAACTCTGATAGAGGGCACATGTAGCACATCACTCAAGGCCAGAGTCTTCCCATATGTGAGTTTTAGAAGAACCTTTCCTTTTCCAAGGACTGGAGTTGTTCTGGAATCACCAAGATAAACATGTTCTTCTCCATCCCCTACACTAGTGTATGAGGTATTATGTTTGCATAGATGTGCCTGGTAGCACCAGAGTCTACCACCCACTTGCTCACATTGGTCATCAGATTTACTTGAGAGACAACCGCAACTATAGTATCTTCCCCTTGGGCTATATTTGCCCTAAAAGGATTGTCGTTTCTTGCTCTACGCCTGCACTGAGGTGCATGATGGCTTGGCTTCCCACATACAAAGCAATTACCCTTTTTCTTAAAGACGGGGTTAGATCCAATGGGATGAAAATTTTCGAAAGTTACTTTTCCTTTTATGATCAGGTTTGTTCTCGTGCCTTTTTGAAACAGGTTTGTCTTCTACCACGTTTGCCTTTATAGATAGTGCTTTAGCCCTTGCAGTAGCACACTCCTTCATGTTGGTATCTTAAATTATGGTGTGTGTAATAAGCTCTTGAAATGTCATTTGCTTGTGCCTGTGTTTTAGTTGTTGTTTATAGTCAGTCCAGGACGACGACAATTTCTCGATCAGAAGTTCTAAAACAAACTCATCAGGCAGAAGTATGTTTTCTACTTTGATATCTTCAAGTAGATTGTGATATTCGTTGATTTGAATCTTGATGTCTTTATCTTCGATCATCTCCCAGCGGTAGTAATTCTCTATGACGATTCTTTGTCGGACGACGTCTTCAGCAGTATATTTGAGAATCAACAAATCCTAAATTTGTTTTGCTTCCTTATATGAGCAGTACACATCAAACAGATCATTAGACAAGGCACTAAGTAAGGTGTGTCGGCATACCTTGTTTGCATGAGTCCAATCTTCCACTTGTTTGGCACTAGATTCGTCAGGTTTTGAAGTTGAGAGAGCCATAGCTACTCCATACATGTCTAAAAGAGTAGACACATGTTCTTGCCAATGTCGGAAATTCTACCCAGAGAATACCTCAATTTTTGATACATCTGGAAATGGTTTCGTAAAGACGGTCTGAGTTCAGGAAATGTTTTAATTCTCCAGAGTAGTAGAGTTGTTGTTGTTGTCAGCCATAAGTCCTTAAGATTGTTGTAATAACTGACAAATCACGAACAAAAGGGTATTTCCTGAGACGTGTAAAATCACTGTCCTTAAGGACTTATCCACAGTGTGTTGTGCAAGTCCTCCAAAATACAACAAGAACTTCTCGAATTTTCCGAGGATCTCAGAACTAGCAAGAAAGTGCTCTTGAAAGAGTATTTAACCCAAATAATAGAAGATAGAAGAAAGAAATATGAGAGAGAAGAGAGCTTGAAGAATGAAGGAAAAGAGTGAGAGATGATGTGTGTTTTAGAGAGCACCAAAGCCACCTATTTATAGGTGTGAGTGTTGAATGGTGAAGGACTGAAATTCATAGCACTTTTGGAGAAAAATTAATGCATGGCAACGATTAAAATAATTTCCCTGCAACGTACAAAAACAACTGGCAGCCAAGCTTTCAAGTTAAAATAAAAACAGAAGCACCTCTATCATAAAACTTCAAACTGTAGCGGTGAGAATTATGGCCTGGAACGTTTAGAATCATTTGCAATAAAAAAGATTATTTTATAACAAGAACTAACTCTAAACTTAACTCTAAAACTAAACTTTACTACGAAACTAATATCAAAACTAAGAATCTACTCACCTAGACTACTTCTTAGACTAATTCTACAATAACACTAAAAATATGCTAAAAACATCAAATTAAGCTAGATTTATAAGATTAACCTAAAATTATCTCTAACCTAAATCTAGTCTAAAAACTACACATGCTTACTTCATTCATGCTTTTGAAACTGCACATCCCCACACTTGAAACTCTCCAGCCATAAACATTTTCGTTTTGATTGAAGCAAGAACTTATATTTATTCTTACAATTTATTGCCCATTGTTCCTCACTTCTCTCTACTTTCTAGCCTTGAACCCTTTCTTTACCCTACCTTCACCTCACCTCATTACAAGCCACATAGAAGTCTCATCAATATCTAGTCACTTATTTCAATTAATCCCTTAATCGGATAAATCTTACACAAGTAGGTTGGATCAATGGTAAGCCTACTTCTTAAAAGATAAAAATAGAAGTTAAATTAACAATTTAACATGTTTTTTTCTTTTAAGATTTTAGTGTTATTAGAAAATTAAATTATATGTTGTTTATTTTTAAACTTAAACATTCTAATATTTATTTGAAATTTAAGTCTAAATTTTATATTGAATAAAAATAAAGGTCAAATACCTTATAAAGATAAAATCTTATAAACTTATTATTTTAAAATTTTAGATTGAAAATAATAGATAATAATAATATATTTGATAATCGATTTATACAAGTTCCAAAATAAAAAATCTTTCTCACAATAGAAGAGGTAAGTATTTCATTTTGATGAAGAATCATTTAGTAGACTTATACTTCATTAGTGTTATTTCTCTTTTAGTAAATTCTCTGATAAAAACCATCAATATTGAGATGAAAGGTTCATAGTAAATTATTAAATGCTTTGAATTTTTTAACTAAACTTGTCTACTTAAATAAATTTTAAAAGTTAAAAATTTATATTTTTTTTTATTAGTTGGTCCACCAACCCGCCACTGTACTTCTGTCTGGGATGAATCAAAGTTTCTAGTCCACTGCAATTAATAAATAAACGCATCAATTTTTTTTATAACATAATGAGAGGTCAAACTAATCCCTTTTCACCCTTGATTTTTAACCACCCATTGTTTGCACAATATTTTAACAATATCGAACAACTTTCAGAAATTATGTAAACGCTAAACTCACGCTACCTTGGAGACAATGCTGCTACTACTACACAAAAATATTACTTTATTGACATTGGAATAATAGTAAATTTTACATTTATTGAAAGCGGAGCAAGAAAATTCCAGTTCAAATCTTGTATTGAATTCTTTTAGTTATTGTTTTCTGGTACCTTTAAAACATATTAATTTTATTACATTAAAACTAATTTTAATAACGTTTTTATTGAATTTGAACGCAAGAATTTACATGGTGGAATATATAAGATTTTTAAAAACCGATTTAGTAAAAGATTATTCGAGGTAAAAGTCTATAAAAAAAAAATAGAGAAGTTGTGAGGGTTTTAGGAAGAGCTCCCAGTGGAAAGGACAGAAGAAAGAAGTGAGTACTGATGAGCTAATCAGTTTTGTGGGCACCTCTTTGATTAAAATGAGTTGTATATTGGGACTCCATTTTCGTAAAAATTACGAGTTTGCATTGTTTTATGCTCCCCAACTAGTTTCCACTTCCCATAATGCCCTTCATCTTCCACTCAATTTATGCCCATATGCCAAATTCTTTGTCCAACCTTTGTCTTCTTCTTGCCTCCTATGAGGTTAACACATCAAGAAAAAGGTCGCACCCAACCCGGTTATCACTCTTAGGGTAGAACCATTTCTTGTCACGCCGTATAATCACAATTCATTTTACATACATGCCTTCGATCATTATCTTTATTAACTTATTCACTTTAACGAATATTGAGTGAAATAGAATGTTCAAAAAATTTTGTTAAGATTGATTTTAACTAGGTTTTGATACTATGTTAAAAGTGGACTTTAAATTTAATTTAATCCCACAAAATCTATGTGTAAGGTGAAGTTTGCACCTTATTTATATATTATAAATTGATTTTATCTCTGATCGATGTAGGACTTCCACAGTCTATCGGTCCTTCAATCCATCAAAAATTGTTCTAGCTTTTTTCACATTTATTACTTCTCACTCTCCTTTCTTTCAGCATGTTAATAATTTCACCTTAAACAAATTAAATACTTAATTTAATATGTGTGTGTGTTAAATATGAGTTAGAATCCTTAATTATGACTCAATATCTTCTGTGAAAAGTATATGCGTTTTAGTAATAAATTTACTTTTCATGAGACTTTTGGTAAAACTTTAATGAAGATATAATAATTTCTTAATTGGACTTTAAATACTTTTAACTCATTGGATGCTTTGGAAGAAAAAACTAAGCTGAATACAATTTATCTCATCCTAACAATATGTTTTAGATAGAAAACTTCAACATGATAATTTACTTCTATAAAAAATTTGAAACATTTTATAATAAAATATACTATTTTGATAACAAAATTTAAAAAATTGAAATATAATAAATTTATGAGTAATTTAATTACTTAAAACTTTATAAATTCAAGTTCAACTTTTTAGGTAAGAATTTAGAATCATTCAGATTTTATCATTTTTCTTCTCTTTATATTTTTTTTTTCGATTTGACCAGTGTCATTGGTTTATTTTTATTTGGACATCTTTGAATAATTAAGGTTGAAATATCATTAACCTAAAATTTTCTTTTATTGATGTGTCAATAAGAGCTTTATTTATGTTAAACTTGACCAAAACATTTTTCTATCATCATTATTAATATTTGTTATGATATACGTCAATGGTATGTTTCTACTAACTTCAATTAATTAATTTCTTTATCAACATCACTAATGATTTATAAATGATATTAAACATAATATTTACTAACATTAATCAAGTTTTTCTGGACCAATATTGATAGAATTATTTCTAACTAATGTCTTTCAAGGTTCTTTTTATCAATGTCAAAGAAAATAATTGTTTTTCTGGATCTTGAGGTAAGAGAGTTAAGATTTTAATTAAGTGCTTCGAACAAAGAAAGTATAAAACATGAATACACTTTAGATGATACTTTCAAATAGATCATGTGAGGTGCGAGTATTAATATGCCTCATGAAACCTGATAAGTTGATCAATAATTGAACATAGTATCAATATAGACATAATTTTTTTTTTTTAAGTGTGTTTAAATTGCATGCTTATAAAACCCTTATGAAAAGAATGAGAGCTTTTAAAAACTAGAATTTTAAAATCAGTTTTTGACAAATTGTTTAACACGTAAACAATTTACGTCTATCATCACTTACCAAACGCAACAACATTGAGAAAATTTTGAAAAGTTGATACACAATTTAACCTTCAATTTCTTTTTTTGTAGTTGACACATAATAATATCAATGAGGTTATTTTTCAAAGGATAAAACCATATTTTTTATTAAAATTTTCTACGGTTATTTTTTTTATTGATGTTGCAAAACTGATTTTATACCGATGATACTAATGGTATTGTATATAGTAATTTTTTATTTATTGATATAACTAGTAAAATTAAATTCTGTTTTCTAAAAAGTATTTCAAGAATTAAATAATTTAAAAGAAATCAGTTCAAATTTAGTTTATTAAACCTTTTAAAAATATAAAATTCTCTTAAAATAACACGTTAAACTAAACACGGGTACACATTTATGAAGAAAGAATATTGTAATTGGAGATTTTGTCCACGTAAGTTTGCATTGAGTTACAGTTGTGAAGTTTGGTTTCAATATTGGTAATAAAACAAAGCATCTAATTTTGAATGCATACACGTTGACGCCATTTTTGGTGGCCTAATAAGCACCTTTCAAACATACGCATTGCACATAAAGTTAAAAAACTAGGAGAGACCACAATATTAGGAAAGGGGAAAAAGAGAACAAACTCTAATAGGTAAAGTGACAAATGACCTAAATTCTCTCACAGTGCTCCCATTGATTCATTGGAAGAATTAAATATTGGGAGAGGGAAGTGGGAAACACTCACATGCCTAGAGTTTAGTTTGCAAAATTAGATGCGGAAGAGAATTTCAATTTCAATTTCAATTTCAATTTGAGAATTTAATGGTTCAAATATCTGAAAAAATATTGTATATGCAAAGTGTTATTAACCTAATTTTAGAAGTGTAAGAAAAGATGATCTCTCTACAGTTGTTTGTTCTACTACTACCTACTACTCTTTTTTTGACTATGGGTCCTGCAATGGCAATTTTGATAAAGTACGGGGTATCTAATGCCATTCTGAGAAAAAAGGTTATGCTGATTGTTGAAATTTTGGTTCCATGCAGGGGTACTTTTGGAAACACAAAAGTACAGCTAAACAAACAGACGCACGCACGCACACAGCTAACGACTTAGCGTGAGGAAGTTGTCTACTGCCATGGATGGATAGGGATGTGAACACAAAGCAAACCAAAGTTAACAAAGCCTCTCATTTCTGCTCAGTGGAACTATGCCTTTTCTGCACCCATTTATTCATATTGCTATTATAAAATTCTGTTCAAAATATGCAATAACTTACTTTCTTTTTATGTCCATAATAAGCGTCTTAAAATAATCTTTTTATTTTTATTATTATTATTATTATTATTATTATTTTATGAGTGGATAGTTTGGAAAGAGATAATGCCCTATAATAATATAGAAAACATTTGTGCTGTGCTACCGTATTCTTATCATCTCGCCTTGCCAAATTCTCCTATCACAGCTCGATGAACTCGTCCTTTTAAGCCTTTTTAGCTTCTTCCTTTGAGTTTAGTTGTTGCCTTGCTATTTTTTTTTTTTTTTTACAGTGTGCGGTTCTAAGAATAGGAAATCTCTCCAACACATTCACGTGCTTGTGTTGTTCTTGTTTGGTTCTAGGGCCATGAAGTGCAAGCTAGAGCTTCTTTGCTGAGTGATAGTGAAAATCGAATCTTTTGTAGGTTTAGTTTTGGCCCTTCCTTTTTGTTCTGCGTCTTGGTTGGTAGCTGCTGCTAGCTGACAAGATAATAAGGAGTATCAATTTCTGTTTAGAATTAGAAACCCAGAATCTTGTGATTCTTTTATTCTTTAAAGGGTATTTGAATTTTCTTATCTGCCTCAAAATTTCAGTGTTCATTTGCATTTCTGAATTTTAAGCTATTGGGGTGGATAAGACAGCATCTTATCAAGGTCACATCCCTTATTATTATTATTATTATTATTATTATTATTGTGTCCTTTTTATTTTTTTTCTTCCCCTTCAACCTTCTTGTTTTTAGGAATTGGGTTTGTGCTGTAGTTCTTCAAAATCTTAAATTTCCTTCAGTCACAAGCCTAAAAAGCTTTTAGTGAATAGGGATGCATGTGTGTTAGCGTCGAGGGGATTCTGTGGATTTGACAGTGGTTCTCTCCTCTCACACAAGCCTACCTGGAATCAGCTAGTGTTGACGCCCACAACCTCTTGGAACTGTTTCTTTTTTACTTGTGTTGGTTACTGTTGTGGATGAGTTTGCTCCATGTAGTTGGGTTTGGTCTAAAAGTGGGGCATCTACTTTTGGTGCTATGTTGCTGGGTTGTATCTGTTCTTTACCTTAACTGGTTCATTAGCAGTGGAATTATGGACACCAAGATGGGGTTTCCAGGTGGGGGTGGGGGTGGAAAGATGTGGCACAAATGGTGGGAGAAGATCTCTGGGCAGGGTTGCAAAATCCACCAACAGTACTACCAGTATATTGGCTCTAAGAGAGTGAAGAGAGCGTTGTGGAGGAAGCTTTTGCTGACATGGGTGGTGGGTTGGATTATAGTATCATTGTGGATCTTGTGCTACTTGAGCTTGCAAGGTATTGAGAAGAGGAAAGAAACTCTGGCAAGCTTGTGTGATGAAAGGGCTAGGATGCTTCAGGATCAGTTTAACGTCAGTATGAACCATATCCAAGCCATGTCAATTCTGATCTCCACCTTTCACCATGCCAAGAACCCTTCAGCCATCGATCAGGTACTACTCTTTATTTGCCCTTGGAAATCAGGACCTAATTCCTCACCTTTTACTTTTTGTTCTCGTTTATTATGCTCCAAGGAGATATGTTAGCAGAATTTTTACGCACACGGGGTTATGAGGAGTTGTTTCATTGTCATTAATTAGGGTGTGTAACAGCATTCCCCAACCTCCCCGCCCTCTTTTCTGGAAAATATTGGGATTTTAATTTTATCTTTTGCTGCCAAGGTTGTCGAACTTGTACTGCTAGAAAAGATGGAATAGATACCGATTTCTTTTGACCTATTGTCTCACCTCTGCTAATCAATCCAACTTCCAAAACTTGCAGAAAACTTTTGCGAGGTACACAGAAAGAACAGCTTTTGAGAGGCCTCTTACAAGTGGTGTTGCATATGCTGTAAGGGTGCTCCATTCTGAAAGGGAACAGTTTGAAAAGCAACAAGGTTGGATTATCAAGAGGATGGATACTCTAGAGCAGAACCCGGTTCATAAGGATGATTACGTCCCAGAGGCATTGGAGCCATCCCCCGTCCAGGAAGAATATGCTCCTGTCATCTTTGCACAAGATACAATTGCACATGTGATTTCTGTTAATGTGCTCTCTGGAAAGGTAGGTTTCTTATACTCGTCAAAGTTTAGGTGGAGCTCATCTTATGAGCCATATATAGTGATTTATGAAAATGCTATGCAATTGACTTGGTTGTTTTGATGATAATTTTAATCCATCCATTCTAAGCTCTTTATTCCTGGTTGTACGGTTTTTGACTGCTCTTCTAGTGATCATTCACTATGTTATGCGAGAAAACTTTTGAAGAAGAACTATGTATGCTCCCTGATCGTTGTTTTTGTATCCTTATTCTTCATTTCTCTTGGCTGTCCTGATGGGACCGTTCCTAATGGAGAATAAAATACGTGGATAGTGTCTAATTTGATGAATATCACAAAGCTGAGTTTACACACGTTGTTCCTGTTCCATACCTGAAATCTATTGCAAATTTTCTGAGTTATGGTTGTCTCAGTTATTCACCTGTTTTTCAACAGGAAGACCGTGAAAATGTGCTGCGTGCGAGAGAATCAGGCAAAGGAGTTTTAACTGCACCCTTCAGGCTGCTCAAAACAAATCGTCTGGGGGTAATCCTGACATTTGCCGTCTACAAGAGAGATCTTCCATCAAATGCAACCCCAAATGAAAGAATTCAAGCAACTGATGGGTGTGCCGAAACTTTTAATTTTTTTGCATTACTTTCATTAATTTTCTCTGGTCAGTTTTTTAATCAATCATATAATTTAAATTATTCCCTTCTGGTCATCTAAATCTCTGTAGTAACTAGTCTACTAAGTATCTAATCACTGTAATTAAATTTTCAGAGGGAATATTCATGAACTCTATTAATGTAAGAAAGGTGAACAGTTATTGGTTCTTTCTTGTGATGATTAAAATTTTTAAAGTAACAAATCTACTTTTAAATTCAATAAAGCTGATATCAAAAACAGAAAAAGATTATGAACACAATTAAAATGATAGCATTTTTATGTCTTCACTGCTGCTTGCTGGCAGGTATCTTGGGGGCGTCTTTGATGTTGAGTCATTGGTGGAGAAACTACTTCAGCAACTTGCTAGCAAGCAAACTGTAATTGTTAATGTGTATGATACTACAAATCATACTCATCCAATTGCCATGTATGGTTCAAATGAATCAGGGGATGAGTTCTATCATGTCAGCACTCTTAACTTCGGAGACCCTTTCAGGAAGCACGAGATGCACTGTAGGTAAGAGTAATGCCATAGAAAGAGTCTAACATCTCCGTCATCCTTATTGCTCAGTGTAGTTTGTATGAACAGCGGTGCCACCTTGAAATAGGTAGAATATATATTAAATACAAGGTGTATTAATGTCATATGAATTAATAATTCACAATCTTGTGCTGTGGTTTTTTCTGCTAGCTGTACTTAGTTTAGAGTTCTTTTATCTTGTCACACTTTTTTGGGTGCATTGATTCTAATGGCTTACATAAATATTACAACGATTAAAATTTGCTTGGTGTCAAAAGACTTGAGCTATTCATGAAATTTAAGTTTGATGCTATCACAGGTTCAAGCAGAAACCACCATGGCCATGGTTGGCAATAACTACGTCATTTGGTATTCTTGTTATTGCATTCCTTGTCGGATATATTTTCCATGCCACTGTGAATCATATTGCCAAAGTAGAAGATGATTGCCGTGAGATGATGGAACTTCGGGAACGAGCTGTGGCAGCTGATATTGCAAAATCCCAGGTATGTAACTGTTTTTAAAATATACTCTTTCCTTGTTTTGGCTTAATTTATTTTGGTCATGTGGGCTTAATCAACTATTACTGCAGTTTCTTGCTACTGTTTCCCATGAGATCAGAACACCAATGAACGGTGTTTTAGGTGAGTTGTATTCTATCTATGTTTTAGTCTGCAATATCCAATGTTTAACTATAAGCATTTCACAAAAACGAAGAGCTTGTTCAGCCATGACCCTGCTCTAAATTTGAATTTTCAGGGATGTTGCATATGCTCATGGACACAGATCTAGATGTAACCCAACAGGAATATGTCAGGACTGCACAGGAAAGTGGAAAGGCTCTGGTGTCACTTATAAACGAGGTTTTGGATCAAGCTAAGATTGAATTTGGTAAGCTAGAGCTTGAGGCTGTGCTCTTTGACATACGCGCAATTTTGGATGATGTTTTGTCACTATTTTCTGAGAAGTCTCAAGGAAAAGGAGTAGAGGTAATATATCTCTTGTCTACTGTTGCCTTTTTATTATATGATTGGATTTCCAAAATGTGTGTAGTCTAATTATAGTTAATAGCTTTTTGTAATTTTTTTTGGGAAGCACAGTTGGCAGTTTATGTGTCAGATCAGGTTCCAGAATTTCTAATAGGTGATCCAGGAAGATTTCGACAAATAATTACCAATCTCATGGGTAACTCAATTAAGGTAAGTTTATAGGTAGAGAGAAGAGCATTATGCATAACTGAAGTTGCTTAGTCTGGTGCCCAAGTGTATCATGAAAGTCATTAAGTGATCTTACCTTGTGCTATATCCTTGCCTAATAGGCATGCTACAGTTGTTATAGTCTCATGAAAAAAAAAATCTTCTATTAGTGTTCTAGCAAACCATGACTATTAGTGTAGCAAAAATTGTTGTGTATTTCTTGAAAGTATCATCGAAACTGATTCTGAAATTGTTTTGTAGTTCACTGACAAAGGACATATTTTTGTCACTATCCATCTTGTTGAGGAGGTTGTCCATTCAATAGAGGTTGACAAAGAATCCAACTCAGAAAATACATTGAGTGGCTCCGTTGTAGCTGATAGTCGCAAGAGCTGGGAAGGATTCAGGGCTTTCAGTCAAGAGGGACCTCTTGGTTCCTTTTCATCACCCTCGAATGATCTTGTCAATTTGATTGTATCTGTTGAGGATACAGGTGAAGGCATTCCTCTTGAATCTCAGCCCCGCATCTTCACCCCATTCATGCAGGTAGGTCCATCCATTTCCAGAAAGCATGGAGGAACAGGTATTGGCCTAAGCATTAGCAAGTGTTTGGTTGGTCTCATGAATGGAGAAATTGGATTCGTGAGCATACCCAAGATTGGATCCACATTCACTTTTACTGCCATATTCACCAATGGTCACCGCAGTTCAAACGAGTGTAAAATTCAGCAAACAAACAACCAACCTCGGTCTGCATCTTCAGAATTTGAGGGGATGACTGCATTAATTATTGACCCAAGACCTGTTAGAGCAAAAGTGTCAAGATATCACATCCAACGGCTTGGCATTCATGTTGAGATGGTTTCTGATTTAAACCAAGCTTTGCTAGCCATAAGCAATGGGAATATAGTTATTAATATGGTCTTGATTGAGCAAGAGGTTTGGGATAGAGATTTAGGCTTGTCATCTCACTTTGTCAATAATACAAGGAAAATTGATCACGGGGTTCCCCCAAAGCTGTTCATTCTTGTTAATTCTAGTAGTTCTTTTAAAGCTATTGTAAACCTGGGTGCTGATAATCCTACTGTCATTACTAAACCTCTTAGAGCAAGTATGCTTGCTGCCTCACTACAACGATCCATGGGTGTCCAAAACAAGGGAGCTCCTCGAAATAGAGAACTCCAAAGTTTGTCTCTTCGCCATCTTCTTTGTGGCAGGAAAATTCTAATAGTAGATGACAATGCTGTGAATCGTGCTGTAGCAGCGGGTGCATTGAAAAAGTATGGGGCAGACGTGGTTTGTGTAAGCAGTGGGAAAGATGCCATCTCTTCCCTGAAGCCACCCCATCAGTTTGATGCCTGTTTCATGGATATTCAAATGCCAGAAATGGACGGGTATGTATGCAACTGGAATACTTTCTTTAAGAATCTGATAGAAAAATAGAAAATAGTTTTTAATTCTTTTATAGATCTCAGATAATTGCAGTATTTACTGAACAGTTTACATCAAAGGAAAACATTTTGCGTTACAAAATTGTGAAACAAACTAATTTATATTAGCACACAAGGTTTTTGGAGTCTAACTTGCCACTGCAATATTATAATTCATTTGACATTTTCTGTACAAAAGCCTGTCCCATTTAGTGAGGTCAGGTACACAGATCAAATGATGCCATGTATAATTTCCCTTAATGTGCTTCTAGACCTCCCTCAATCCTTTTTTAAAAGGACTAAAAACCATGCAATGTACTCTCCACATTGTGCCTCTATTGACCTGTACATGCATCCAAACAATCTTAATCGATTTTGTCATTTTCTTCACAGTCTACGAATATCTCCCAGTATACAAGAATTCAGTATCTTGTTCTTTCTTACGTAGTCTCTATCTTCAAGTACTCATTTTTGTTATTCCCACTTTTTTTCTCTTTATGTGCTTTTAAAACTCAACCTTTACTACCATAAAGTATATTGATCATATAATAGTGGACTGAAACTTCTTTTTAAACTTGGTAAGCACATTGCAGTCATAAATAACCCTCAGAGGGCATTTGGTACCAGAGAATAAACCACTGCATTCGATTTCCAATCCTTGACCACAATAATAGCCACAATCATTTCCCCCCACCCTATATACCGAAATATAAATTTATTAGTGTCTAATTCCTTTATTTATTCTTCAACCCATACATGATGCGAATTCTTCGAGACTTATCCTCTAATGTTCCAATATTCCAAGCATGAAGTCTAATCAGGCACCGCAAGAGTAGTTGCTTTTACCCACATTTGTAAAGAAAAATGTGAGAACTCTTGTTTATTGAACATTACATTTGAGAGTTTGATTTAGCAGACATAGTTCATTTGACATTGTACTCAAGTCATACAAAGTGATATTTTCAAGTGATGACCTAGCATAAATAACCCATAGTTAGTGATTTGTGTTTTAACTTTCAACAAATTTCATGTGGGTTGTCAAGGGTCAAACACAACTCTCCTTAGTCCGGGCTTTGGGAGCCATGGACTCATAAAGGGAGATAATTCATTTGACAGTTTAAATAAAAATTATTTGAAGTATTAATTTATCTACTTTTTGTATCTAAATCCTTATCATCGTGTTAGAATATGTCAATGACAATTCTTTTCCAACAGTTTTGTAGCAACAAAGCAAATTAGGGAGATGGAGCAAAGTGTGAACAGAGAAGCATCAATGGATGAGAATGTCAGAAATTGGCATGTACCCATTTTAGCCATGACTGCAGATGTGATACAGGCTACACATGAAAAATGCCTAGGGGGTGGCATGGATGGGTACGTTTCAAAACCTTTTGAAGCTGAACAGCTCTATAGAGAAGTCTCACGGTTTTTCCAGTCATCTTGAAAAGAAAAATACAGTGCTGATCTAAAACAGAGGATTACTGATAATGGAAGCATAGCCGTCTGTACTCCATGACACTCTGAAGTGGATAAATAGGTTCAGAAGTCTCTTGAGAGTGTTTTAATACTTGACCTCAAAGTTTGGTGGTTGGTCACTAGATACCGAAGAATGCTATATTATCTCATCTGAAAGAAAAGGAAAATGGAACAAAGCGGGGAAAATATTGTAGAAGTTCAGAAATGGTTCATTCTACCTTTTTGACCTATTTTGTTGTTATTTCTGCTGTGTTTTAAGGTCCCCGGTTTAAAACATTGTTTTTGTGGCAGGGAGTGTACATAGGAGCCAAGTTTGATTGGTTGCAATTGAGTTGTAATTGGTTGTTAAGGGTAGTATTAAAACCCATTATTCTTCCATGTAAATCAGTCGAAACGATGGAGGCTGATTAGAAGACTAGGGTGTATTGTAATACGGTTCTAGAGTCTCATCCTTGTGTATGTAATAATACAACTTATAGTAATCTAGCCTAGGCACGTTACATTTTATGTGTATTGATGCATGCATCACAAGGGCTTGATTCAGGTGAAAGGAAGAAAATTAGCTTCTTGGCATCAAGGGGAGGAAGTGCACCATCAAATCTTTGTACATGACTCACAATAAAGATGGTGATTGATGTATCACACCAGCTTGCTTCCTTATGTTCTTAACCGTGCTGGAATTAGGCTTGCAAACATGTAACTGATACATTATACTGTAGTGTTTGAATGATCCACCATTTTTTGGCCGATTTGTACAATTTCTAATTCTGAATTTCCTTTGCCTCACTGCTTTGGTTTGCCTTAACACTTCGTGGAATATCTTTTCTTTTATTTTCGATCTTAATTGTAAATTTTAAAGCCCCATGATGTTAGGTATATCACTCACTGGGTTTACAGGTAACAACTTTATTCGTCCTTCAGATTTAACACAAATTCTATTATTCTTCATTCACTGGGAGAAGCACAATTGGGCAAAAACAGTGTTCTTTCTTTTTGGTGGCTATAATCGATGTCTCCCAATTCCAGCTACTCCGTCTGTTTATTGGTCAATCCAGATAACTACACAAAAAATTTAAAAAAAAATATCAATATAAACTTATTTTTAATATATCAAGTTTTGGATAATGACTAAAAAGTAAATAAATAACAAGCCAAAAAGGAAAAGATTCTATGAAAAGGTTTCCATGAGTTGAGTAAGATCAACAGGACATGAACTGTGACTTGTGAGTGAATAGTTTTAACTTGTCGCCTGAAAATTTTCTCTTAGTGAAAAATAAAACAAAATTCCAAAAAGGAATACAAATTGTGAATCTGAATGACTAAAAAGTTGAGAACGAACTGTAACGTCAACGTACATCGGAAGTTGCAACACCTTCACAGTGAATGCAACAGTTTGATACCAATGCCAAATCGTTTGAGTTCGAAATTCGATAAACTAATTGTTAGAAAATAATTCAAGGCATTCGCATCTCCAGAAAGTTACTTGAGTACGTTTCACTGCAATAGAACTGATATTTACATTGACTTTTTCTCCGAATGATGCAAGTTCCAGATACTTGATTCTACAATAATTAACACGCCTACATCGATGAGCAAGTCAGAAGCTTTTCCTCTTTCCAGCAGCAGAGACTCTGACAACATAACACAAATTGTAAAAGTTGCATCCTTTGAACAAATATATGCTAAATTGATTCAATTGTTGAGAATTTGATTTTTTGAAATGTGATGGCATGATAGATATGTAGCAATAATTGGATAATAATTATAAGGGCACTTGATTGTTGGGTGGACAAGACTGGAGACTTACACATTTCAGATATCGTATGTGGGGCTCACTGGTTCTGTCAATTTCGCAATAAATATTTCCACCGGTTTGTAAATACTTATTGGCCAGGAAATGGTTATTTCATTACCTGGAGCAACATGTGACGTCAACGTTGTACACGGGTCACAAGGAAGGGAAATTTGTTCCAACACACATCAAAACCAAATGCAGAACCAATTATCAAAACTTCAATGCTCAAATTCAAAACCACGACTACAAAATCACGTGGTCTTACTTTTACGCTGTATTCCGTGTCAAGGGAGTTTTTATGTATACATCTATTATATTCATTGAGCTTGAATTATCAGATTGTTTCCACTGCACCTGCTTGAAAATGATATTATTATTATTATTATTATTATTATTATTATTATTATTATTACACATTTACCTTTTTAATTCTACATAATTTCTTATATTTGTATCTATATTTTCTACGGTATCATTAATATGGATGATTTATATATCAAGATCGGTGATACAAGATAAATAAAATTGTTATTGTTTTTAGATGAAGGTAAAAGCATTGGACAAAGTGTGGAATGAATGAATTTGTTTTTGGATTTGTGAACTCTTCATTGTAAGTAAAAGTCCATTAAGAAGTCATAGATCAAATGGATGTCTTGCATAATATTCTTTAATGGCTTCGATAGATCTTGGTAGGGTGCTTCTAAGGATTGAAACATAAGGGAAGATTCATCCGCAAAAACTCTATGACGTTCAAGTCAGTAAGAGAGTGAGGATCTTGTATAAAAGAGAATGAGTATATAAGAGTGTGTATTTCTTGGTGAAATACTATGTGTATTTATAGTATCTTTTGGGTCTTGGATCCATGTGATAAAATAGGTAATGTAATATTAATCAATATCAATAAAATAACAACTTACTCTTAAGTAAATAATAATAATCATAATGTGAGACCTTACCCAATATACTAAATATTTTGTATTAAGGGTATCAAGAAGTAATCAAACTACCGAGATTTGTCACAATTGTCGTTAATATGTGAATATTTACCCCAATAGAAGTGTCTTAGTATATTTTGTAGTCTTTCTGGAGATGAGGCTCACTGGGCCTTATTTGGCCACACATTATTTAGCATCATTTATTGAGCTGGGTAGGTACATAAATCCCTAGTCTCGAAAATTTGATTGACATATAAGGCGTGCTTGATGCGACGATGATTGGCATCTTGGTTGAGCTGTATCCAACTTTTACAATCTTGCATGTGGATGGGCCATTTTGCCATATTAGATATGGTTGTCTTTGACTTTACAGGTGGACGAGCCAATTTGTCCTACCAACGGTGAGCAAGACCCGGGAAATTATCATGGAATTATGTAGATGTTTTTGGAGCGTGGCGTCTTTAGGCGGGCTCAACGCTCAAAATTTGTGTTGCCAGGTTGAACAACTTTTGTTAGGCGTTGTCTTGTTGAGTAGGCTTTAAGAGGTGTTGTCGTATTGGGCAGACTTTATGAGTGTTGTTATGTTGGGCAGGCTTTATGAGGTGTTGTCGTGCTGTGTAGTGACATGCTTTATTGCGAATCGTGGAGCATTAATGAGGGATTTTCTTCTGAAGCACCATTAATGAGGGGTATTCTTCTGAAGCGCTACAATGATTGTGTTGTCTTGTCACTCTTAAATATGTGTCACATGGCAGCATTAGAGTAGTTTGAATCCAGGGAACGAAGCGTCGTGGGCTAGTACTATTTTAGGCCCTAAAACTTCTTCTTTGAAATCTTCTTCTTTTGAAATCTTCTTCTTCTGATTCTTCTTAAATCTTCTTCTTCTGAATTCTTCTTCTTCCTCTGAAATCTTCTGATTCTGAAATCTTCTTCTTCTTCTTCTTCTTCTTCTTCTAAAAATTCAACTTATTTCCAAGTCAAATCATGTGTTGGTTTAGATCAGCATCACTCAATCACTCAAAATTGAATCACGAGTTCTTTTAGCAGTGAATAACAAAGAACATGCTGATTAATCAGTTAAAAATGAAAAGAAAACAATGATTTTATATCAAAGAACACGTTCACAACAACTGTAATCATTAACATGAAAGAAGTAACTTACAAACAACTTGAAAAAAATTAAGAATACATGGCAGAAAAGTGCAAAAATGGTGAAAAAATGATGCATAAACAACAACTATGGTGTGGTGAAGAGAGAATGGTTGCGTGATGGAAGAAAGGAATGGTGGTGAGTGTTGTTCGTGATGTGCGTGTGTTGTTTGAATCTATTTTGGCACCTAAATAACACAAAGACCAAACTTGCTACTGCTTCTACGGGTCATTAACTAACTAACTACAATAAATTTGCCTATCTACTTTGCAATTTCCACTTGGAACTTAGGTGGCAAGTTTCCCAATAGTTGTGCCAACTTACTCCAGGTCACTTGCCCATGTTTGGTGATGCTTCCACATCCACAAACTGCTTTCTCTTGGTCAAACTTTGGTCAACACTTGCACCAAAAGTCAACTCTGCTACTTTTGAGCAAATTGGTTTGGTCAACTTTCTCTTTATGGCTTCTTTGAACTCTGAGATAAGACTCTAGGTCTTCCTTATGCATTTCACTCAAAAATTTAAGAAAACAATGTTAGTCATATCAAACTACTTCTAAAAACTCCTAAAACTAGACCAATTCTACTTCTAAGTTTAACTATCAAACTAGAACTTACACTAATATGCCATTGTGGATTTATGAACCTAAATTGCATGCTAAACTTAACCAAACTAATAAGACTTCTAAGGATTACACTAAAAATGAATTAAAAGCACCTAATTAAGCTACTTTTCTAAAACTAGACTAGAAACCTAACTAAACTAATTTTAGACTAATTACTCCTAATTAACCACTTAAACCTACCCAAAATAATGCAATTGCCTAAGAAAAACTCTAAAGATTAGGGACTTATCACTTACCAAGTAACCAAATAGGAACAAGGGAGAGCCATAACTATTCTTCCACACGAGAGAATAGAATAATAGAAAATCAAGAAAAGGTTCAAATTATAAATAAGGACAACAAGAAATGATAGAGTTAATGGACATACTTAAAAGAATAACCAAGGAACGACAATCAAGAATTTGCATCTTTTAAATGCTATATTTTCATTCCTTTCATCTAAATCAAATTCAAAATATTAGGTTTTGAGTATTTTAAACTTGTTCTTGCAAATACTAATTCTAGTATGGAACCATGCTAAAACTTAGAGAATGCATAGTAATCAATTTATCCAAGTGATTACACAATGAGCCTTGGACGGAAAAAACAAGAATCAAATACACTTAACTCAATTTTTGAATTATGATTTAGCTAACCAGTTCTCATGTCTTTTTTTCTTCTTTTCAAGTTTTAAATCACAATTTTGTTCATTTTTTATTCCGTTTACTTGATGTTATTGCTTCAATATGTATTTCATAGTATGCTCTAAAATTTAGATTGAAGTTCCTTCCAATGAAAAAATGACAACTGAACTTAGGTAGTTAAAGTAGGTCTATTTGGTTGTTAGCTTAGATTAGGATTAGATCTTTACTCGTTCTTTTTGTGCAATTCAGCATTCTAAACCTCAATTATTATTGTGTTATATTAGGTTGTAAGGTTGGATTACTATTCAAACCATATTTACACATGTTCTCATGTTTACACACATAGACATCTGTTATTGAGTAAATTTACTATACTAGTCTTATAGGATTTGGTTTTTACTTATGATTTTGATGTTATCTATCAGTTTTAAATACATATTTTGTTTGATTTTAGTATTTGAATCATGTTTGTAGCATTTGCATTCCATATTTTGTATTCATAACTCATATAGGCCTTTTTTTCAAACACATGTTCCTTTAAGGGTTTCTTGTAGGCATTTTATCAAACAGTTATGTAATTCACAGTTTTACAACATTTTAATCTATTACAAAGATAAGAACATGTTATATATCATTCATACATGCTAAATAATTATTCATTCATGAATTCCATATAGTAGCATTTATTCTTAGAGTTAGAGACCATTGCATTCATATTTTTAAGCGTGCATTATGTGTCGTTTAGAATCAGAACTTAGAATAGTTGCATTCATCACATATAGAATTTTATATTAGTTTATATTACACTAGATCAATTTAATACTTTTCCCCATTGTTCTACATTAAAATACAACTATTCATTCTAATTTTGCACTCTCCTTAAATACTTCCGTTGAATTTCTACTATATTAAAAGGAAAATTTAGTTTTTGCATGAACTAATGCGATTAAAATATGTTCGTCAACTACCGCTTCTCTCTTCCATTCCCTTTCTCTTTTTCATTTTTTACTTCATTTTCTAGCTTATGTGTTACTATGTGTTGTTCTTTGTTTCATTGTTTTTGTCTTCCTTTTAGTATCTTGAAACCATCTTCTCTTCTTCTCTTTAAGCTTCTTTTGAAGTAAAGTTTCACATCTAAATAACATTATCTTAATGTCAATGAGAATATTCTTAAGACTTTCTTAAACAACTAGAACCATAACACCTAATCTATAAAAAATTATTAAAATGATTTTTATCATGTGCTCCTATAAATTACTATGAATCTTAATAAGTATTTAAATAGAATACTTTTCTGTCTAAGTACAATTATGAACAATTCCTTTTTTATATTAAATGTTTGAAAATGCAACTAAATAAATAAATAATAAATATTTATTTTTTAGTTGAATTTTATAAAAAATATTTTTAAACAATTATCTATCACTAGCTTTATCATGGATCACTGTTCTGAATTTTGGAATTTGATCTTCGTCAGATAGATTAACTCTTCACTTATTCACTATGAGCAATGAGAAAATAAATATAACTTGTGTGACAAGTAGCAATAAATAAAAGTAACTATCAACCTACATAAACCAAATTCACTGAATTACTTAGTAACAAAATTATTTAAATTTAAAAAAAAAAGTTAAATTAATTTAATTTTTATTTACTACTAAATTAATTAATGAGACCTTCTTTATTTTATTTATCTATATATAAAAATAATTACTACTGTATATAAAATAATTACTTCCTATATATCTTACTTTTCAATATTTCATTTAGTCTTTGTCACTTATTAAGTTTTATTTGTTTTTTATAAGTTTCAAGTTTTTTACTCTCCTATATCCTATTTTTTTTCTCTCTCTAATAAATTACATATAAAATTCCGTTCATATTAAATTTTAATTTTTTAATAATGTCTTCAATTTAAACAAAATAACATAAAATAAATAAATCATATAATTAAATATGTATTCAAAATATATCTAATTTAAAATTAATATACACATTAATATCTAAAATAATGATAACTATTACAAAAATTAAAGACTAACAAAAAAAAAAAAATTGTAAGCACACATATTAGTTTCAATAAAACTAATGTATTTGTAAAATATAATTTTTTAAAAATGGCCTATAGTTTCTTTTTTTTTATAAAATTACATTAAAATTAAAAGAAAATGGAATATAGCTTGTTTAAAAATATGTGTGAAAATCAATAAAAACATAAGGATAGTGAATGTGTTTTAAAGGCACATATGAGTATTGTGCATTAAGACAATAGGTTTAAGTAAGTGAGACAAAAAAATTTACAAACTAAGTTTTAAAAACTTCAAATTAGGCCAATAGTTATACCATGCACTATAATATATTAAGGAAGAAGTACTTACTCAATTTTTTTATAGTGGTTCATCTGATATGACAAACTATATTTAGTTCTTGACCAACTAGCCAAATTATAGTAAGCAAACTATTATTACAAAGTAAAAACAAGTATCTTTTGGATTGTAGTCACTCCTAACCTCTCAAGTATTCTTTAATACTTAGTACCTCTTACTAAAAACTCATATTCTTTCGACTTGCAACCATTCTTGACTAATCTTGTTCAAGTACTATTCCAACTGGTTACTATTGGCTTAATCCGATTATTCTTCAAACAACAAGTCACTCGTGGCTTGAGACAAGAAAAATGTATTTGTGATCAATAAATCATAATTTACTCTCACTATAAAGAGTAGCTTCTTTCGATGTTTACACCATTAAACTTTTGCTAAAGATAAACACAAATATTATTCTTACAAAGCTTTAGAAAACAAAGAAAAATCAACAAAGTTTTAAAACTAAACTTGCAAATAAAGACTATTCTTATATATTTTTCTTCTTTGAGGAGTGACTTTAAATAAGCAAATGAGAAAGTTGTTGTGATCTTTTTTTTTACCATTGAGTCATTTTGAACATATATTTTTTGTTCTTTTATTGTCGATCAAGCTTGATCATTGAGAAGCATTGAATGTGCATTATGTAACATTAATTGTCTTTCTCTTCTTCACACAACATCCTTAATAACTAACAACATTTATCTTTCTATGTTGCATAGTTTTTGTATTGGGCAAACAACTAAGTCAAGGTTGAAATAAATTTATGCCAAGATAGTTGAAGGACAATGCAACTTTAGCTCAAACATCAATTCAGCGGTAGAGGTTAAAAGAGGCAGGTGGGGGCCACAATCCTCCTTTCCCAAATTTTTTTATTTATTTTTACATTGTTTATATTTTTAAATTTTTTAAATTATATAAATTTTTAACCTTTTTTTAAATTAAGAAATGGTTTATCGAAAATTAATGAAAATTAAATTAAGTATTTTTTCTATTTATTTTATAAAGTACAACATTTAATGTTAATCAATAATAAAACATAAAATCAAATATAATAAAGAAACAAAACTATTAAGATATTTTTTTATTTTCTCTCTCATTGTCTTCTTAGTTATTCATATATTGTACTCATCTCTCACATTTATTTATTTTCTTTTGTTACTAAAATAAAGTTAGACAAAAAACTCATCATTTTTGTCCTCATTTTTTATATCTTCTCTTCCATTCTTAAAGAAATAAAAAAGGTAACTCTTTCTTGTCTTACTTGATAATGAAACATTTGTTTAATATTTAACACTATTTTTTATCTTATGATCTTTTTGTATATTCATTTTTTATGAGTATAGAAAAAGTAATGTAATATGTGATTTTTCATAGCCAATTTTTAATTGTGACTTGATTATCATAGTTTTTTTAAATAATTATGTCTCTCAAATTTTAATTAGATTATGATAAATTATTTTTTACTCTTAAATTTCTTTTTTAAATAGGTAAATTGATGAAAAACAAAAGAATAAATTTATTTTTAAAATTGATAAGAGAGAAACTACCGGTGAAGATAAAAATAGGATAATGTGGTTGCTGCATAACAATGAAATGAAAACTTATGAAAACTTTTGAATCAAATGCATGTTAAAAAAATGGAAGATGAATATTTTGCAAATAATATGGTTTAAATTGAAAAGAAAATAACTGAAAATTTTAATTGTGATTCAATTATCATGAGTTAAAGAATATGAAAAAACATATACATTCCTTTAGATATGTGTAATTCCTTTTGTAATTATAAATATACTATATTATGTATTCATTTTTATTGGATCAGTGACAATAATATTAAATATATAAATTTTGAGTATATTATTTTGGTTCACCCAAAAATTTTGATTCTCCAAAAAAATTTTGGTGTAGATCCATCATTGCCTCAATTCATATATGAATGAAACTTGTATCGGACACAAATATTTTTCAAGATAAATGGTTCTATGCATCATAGAATTAAGCTTAAAGAATATCGTTTACATTGACTTAATGTTTATTTGTAATTTTTTTTTGTATGATTTGTACGTCTATCACATGTATTTTCTTCATGATTTAAACTTTCTTGGATTAAGAACTTAGTAAAAATCATAGGGTGTTGAATTTTGCTCTAACAATTGTAAAACCTTTCAAAAGTTAAGTTAGATCAAAATGAGGGTTATTTGATCATTTTGTAAATATTTTCACAAGCCTTTTATAAGGGAAAAACCATAAGATTATACACGAGTAAAATATAAAAAAAAAAAACAATAATAAGAAATTTATTCTAGTTTGCCTAATCAAGGCTATGTCCAATCATCTAAAACTAAACAACGATAGGTTACATTACTAAATATAAATTGCAAGAATTACTATCACTTATGACTTCATCTAATCATGTAACATTGATCTTCTTTTTTGAAAAGAATAGTCTAATATAATATTATCTTATTTATTTTAGTAACTCATCTAGAACCAAAGATTAACTCTTTATTATGATCATAATAAATATATTTGACACACCAAAATCACTTTATTTATTATCACCAAAACTTAAATATTAAACAAGAAAACTTAATAAACGTAAATATTAAGCAAGAAAACTTAATAAACTTAATCTAAATATCATTTGCTATAATGTTAATGCTACCAATTATTGGAATTAAGATTTCCAATGCATACCCACGATAGAATTCTTTGATATATATATATATATATATATATATATAT
>Ga0099822_1002191_pt1 | contig 24110 bp, 7 predicted proteins | sample CowpeawhiteBW_FD_76839 | JGI IMG/M metagenome (GOLD analysis project Ga0099822, IMG submission 76839) | Root nodule microbial communities of legume samples collected from California USA - Cow pea white BW | ecosystem: Host-associated > Plants > Roots > Nodule | place: USA: California | collected... | reverse complement strand
TAACAAAGAAAAGGAAAATATGGCAACACTAAAGACCCACATGAAAAATGTGAATAATCTTTTTCTTTCATGTGCTTAAGAACTTAATAACTGCATCTTATGCAGGTGCCCGGGTTAAGTTTATCACTTGCTGATGTTGGGTACGCTTGTGTTTCTACCATCATATCCGTCTTTGTGCATGAATTTGGTCATGCAGTTGCTGCCACAAGGTTAGTTGTCTTCACATATTTTGCCTCTCTGACTAAAACTTAATATTATCAACTATTGTTGTTTTACTGTGTTGATAAACCTTTGGTTTGCTGTCATCTATATTATTTCCTCCTAAAGTATACAAAACGTCTTTGTAGTTAGTTATCTGTGGTGAGTGGGGTTTAAATACTAAATAAACATGTATGAAATCTTAATTTATTGATATGATACGTGAATTTATTGAGATAATTTTAGAAAATGATCATGTAGTTCTAATAAAAGGACAATATTCTCATTTTCACGTATCATATCTTAATATTGCTTGATCCACTTTAAACATAGATAGGATAACATACACTAGTTAACACATTTGGTGCATGTCAAAATTGGGATAATGTATGTACTTACTCCATGTTTCTCTATCTAACTTACATTGTATCCTTGCTACCAAACGAGCCCCTATACAAGTATACAGCATTTTTTAGTATTTATAGAAGGAGATCCCCTTTAAGCTCAACAAGGGATAATGTCCTAAAAGAACAATTTATTTATTGTATGTTTTATATGTTGAGGCTTTATGAATAGATTTTGGGTGCTCCTTATTGCTGTTGAACGTATTTCAGCATCAGTTGCAATTGTGATTCATGTTTAAATCATCAATGAGGGTGTATCTCTAATGATCATTTTAGCTGTAAAGTTTTGTTATTCTTTTATTTAATATGTGACCATGCCAGTACAATAATTGAATAACCCCGAATTTAGTTTTTCTTGAAATGATGAAAGCTAGATTCTCATGATTTAACCCTTTCAATGAAAAGCAGTGAGGGAATACAAATAGAGTACATTGCCATCTTCATTGCAATATTATTTCCTGGTGCACTGGTTGCCTTCAATTATGACTTGTTGCAGACTTTGCCTCGTTTGACTGCCCTCCGTGTGTATTCTGCTGGCATTTGGCACAATGCAGTTGTAAGTTGAATATAATAGGATCCATTGATACTAGTATTAAGGATGGACACTTGAGCTAATTGATAACCTTTTTTTTATATGTTCTAGAATTTAAAAAGAAATTGAAAATATATACTGCATAGAAGTTACCAATCAATATATCACTGACACAAAGGCTTGGGTTCAATAGTGGTATTTTTGTTGTTAAAATAAAATTGAACTGGTCTTCAATCCAACCACAGGCTGTGCGTGGTTCAGATGGTTTGAACCTGGTGTGACAGTTCAACGACCAGTTTTTAAATACTGATTTTAGTGGCTAGAGTGAACTGATCAAGGGACTGGCTGGCTCACAGTTGACTCAGTTGGCCCGACTAGCCTGGTCCAATTTTCTCAAGCATGATGATATCTATACCATAACTACAGAATAAATACAACTCATCAAAATCTTGCATGAAAATAATCCTGTATGATGATATTCTAACAGATTGTAAGTTGTGCAATATGACTTTTGGAAGAAATCTTCTTGTAAAGTTAATTAATTGGTGTAAGTTTCATTTTGTTCTGCATTGGTGTCATTAGATCCTAAGTTTATATTCTTATAATTTTAGGTGTATCCATGTCTTTAGTTTGATTTTTAAATGATCTAGATTGCTAATTTCATCTGTACACCTTCTACAATTTTCTAGTGTTGTGCGGCTTGTGGACTGGCATTATTCTTCTTGCCCTTGATCTTGTTTCCCTTTTACAGCAGTGGTCACAATCCCATGGTACTTTTTTTTTTTCAAAATCATTTTAGGTTAATCATTTTGTTTGGTTCTCATATATCTTGCCCTTTCTTTTTGCATGTTGGTGGCTACATGGGAGCAGGTTTTAAATGTACCCCCAACCTCACCTTTATCTGGTTATTTAGCTCCTGGTGATGTTATTCTGTCGATAAATGATGTAACTATCAGAAATGCACAAGAATGGTTGACATATAACGTTAAGCTTAATAATGTAAATCTTTCTCATCGCACTGGAGAATTGGAGATTGTCAATAAAATGAAGGGTTATTGTGTCCCTAGTTTTATGATGGAAGAAATAAAGAACACCAAATGGCTGGGAAATCAACATGTTTGTCCCGGTGAACTTACTGCCTTTGTAAAATTATGCTCCGCTAATGTTACACTTCATGATGGTCAGAACAAAACTGATATTTTGAACAATGGACGGAGTATGTACTGCTTAAATGCTAAAGATGTTGTCAAACGTATTAGGTGTGGTGATGACAGGGGACTAGCCACTTTAAGGGGAGGTGGCTGTACGTGCCTTCAGGTAGACAATTGTTTAACGTTTATGAACTTACTAATTTATGTGAATGTGTCTACTCTGTTCATTTAACACTATACCCGGACATTTAAGAAAATAACTAGCAACTGAATGTTCTTGATATTTTTCACAGGATGAATTTTGTTTAGCTCCAGTTCAGGAGCCTGGATTGGTGTGGGTTGAGATTGCATATTCAAGTCCTTCTCATGAATGTTTGTCACATGAACAAAACAGATTTCCATTTTCTGAAACTTCCGGTGTTAAGGCAACTAATTGTGGTGGGACTTTTATTTTTGTTGGTGATGTCGTCTCTATGGCACATTCAATTAAGCTAACATCGTATCAGCCTCGCTGGGGACCACAAATTGTTGCATATTTTCCAAGTATACTGGAAAGGATATTAATATGGACATTTCATACCTCTCTTACGCTGGCTCTTCTCAATGCTTTGCCTGTAAGTGATGAACAGTTTCTTCCTTATGTTAGGCATTACCAAGCATATACAAGTAGATATTATTTCCAAATATAAGTTATCAGCTCTATGTTTGATGCCTTAGTGTGATATAGAAGACTATCTATAACTTCACCTCAGACAACAACAAGCTGTTCAATGAAGATAAAAGAGAGGCTAACTAAAGAAAATGAAAAATTGGAGTAGTTGCTAAGCTTTTTTGAGTAAGTTAATTATATTTTAGAGTATAATTGATGTTCAATGGATTATTAGAATCCATGTACCCTTCTGCCTATTGTGATGAATTTAACGGGTTTGTAGGCTAGTTATAAGTTCGTTGGGTTCTAATTAAAGAACAAGGTAGTCCTTCTAAAAAGTGTTACTAAAATTGTTAACTGGTTGCTATTTTTGTTGCTTCCAATGCTGTTTTAAGGAGTGTTTTGGGGTTAAAATTAGATTAAGTTAGGTTAAATTAATATGCAATTCAATGAAATATTTGACAATTTCAAAATTGATCCTATTTTTTAAAAGACTATAATTGGATCCTTAAATATAAAAATCATTTTTAATTGTGTTGTTTACTGCTGTGACATTAAGGTTTCGCAGGGTTCCATCAAGCAGAGGACCTAGTTGAACATTCTTAAATAGGTCAGGAATTTATTGAAAAGTTAAATTAGCTGCTTAAACTGTTTAAATATTTTCAATTAGGTCCCGCTCTCAGGATGGAGTTTCTGATGGAACTTAGTGAGGGTCCCCAATAAAATTAATTAATTAGTTCAAATACATACTTACAAACGTGAAGAGAATTATTTAAAAATCTCAAAAATAGTCCACCGTCTTACAAATTAATTGGGCCATTATGTTAACAGTAAAAATGATTTGGTTTGTTTAATCCCGTAGAAACTGCTTTTATTGATGGAATGACCAAGATTGAAAGGAATGTAGAATATGTGAAAGCCTTTTTGAAGTATTACTTTGAAGATTCTATTATGCTTCTATTGAATTTCTTCTTATAATGATGATATTATCAGGTCTATTTTCTGGATGGTGAATATATTTTAGATGAAACTTTATCCCACTTTACTTCGCTAAGCCCCAGGAAGAGGAAGAAGGTTCTTAGACTATGCCTTCTTGCTGTCTCACTTGCTTCTATTATTGTCTGTTTCGGAGAACTACTTCAGTTGTCTTTTTTCTAATATCATCATTTATTTCATTTTTTCTTTGATGTATGGGAACAGCTCAACACCTTCCACAAAGATGGACCATGTAAATATTTGGTTCAAAATTTAAATTAACCAACTTCACACACCCACACTGTAAATCATGTAACTTTTAACAATTTGATATTCTAATCTTTGAATTAGTAAGTAATTACTACTTAACGTATTATACTAATTCATAAATATTTTATCCGGTACTTCAAATTTTCTGACATTTGTGTATGCGTATTAGAGAAATCCCGAGAATGTGTAAACTATAAGTTGATTCGAGATTTAAATTAGTTAAATCTGAGATTTAAGCTTCTTAAAAATTTATTGAACCTTTACACGACCTGTTTAGCTTATTTAAAACGTAATTGTTTTTAGGCTTAAATACAGGAAGTTCGTTTTTTGTTCTTCAAATATAAATTTTATTTTTCGTTTAATTTTTTAATTTGAAAAAAAAAATGTTGGTTTGAGTCCTATATATCCACTCGTCTTATATTTAAACCATGTCAAAATAAATACTTCAAAAGAAAAATAATTTGCAGTAGGGTGTTCGATGAAAAGATGATTATCTTGAATTGGAAAATGACTTTTTTTCTGTGATAAGAGTACAAAATTGAAATAAGTTGTTATTTAAGTGACTTGTAAATTAATCATATATATTCGGAATCTGGAATAGAAGGATTAAGCAAGGAATAAATTAACCAATTTTTATTTTTTTGAATCTACAATTAACTTCTAATTAAATTATAACATGTTTAAGTATGTTTTTATTTATCAAATATATTGTTTTGTTACATGTTTATTAGATATTTTAATGTTAGAGGATGGATCAATCTAAAATTGTAATTATACTTTCAATAAAATTAATTTAGCAAGTAACTCTTGTATAAAGTTTTTTTTTTCATGAATATATGCATCTTTAGCCTTCAAGCTTAATGTATAAAGTTCAAATTTCACTTATCATATTTAAAGTTTAATGTTTTATAATGACTAATGAAATTTGAATTTATCACTTCGTACAAACTATTCAATTTTTTTTTGTTGGGCTAATCTTTGTAAGGGATTTCTCTCTCCACCTCCAAGAAGTTCTCCTACACCCCCAATTGTATGCATTAATTACATTAATGTCTATATCAATCAAAGTAGGTGACAGTTAATTTAAAATTTACTGAACTTTCGATATGTTTTAACCGTGAAACCGTTCACGTTTTCAAAATTACTCGAAGCTCTTTCTTTCTCCTCCAATAGCGTTTTTCATGATGTTGTTCGTTTCTGCTCTTGATTTGTTGCCATGAATTTGCGAAAGAACAGAGACTTATTGAAATACTACACCCTTTGCTTGAAAGTCTTTGTTCTAATCTTTTTGTATCTGATATAAACTGGTCTTCATCTTGAATGTTCTCTGAATAGTTTTCCTCCCATTTTATCCACAAATATTATTGGTTATGACTCTTCTCAACTCTACATTAATTTCTCTGGCTTTTCACTTTCTTAAGTTGGTCAATCATCTTTTTCAAATTCAAGAACCAACTTTTTCAGTGAAAATTCTTGCTTTTATGTTATCTTCTAATCTTTTCAATGTGAGAATACGATCGATCACATTGCTGACCTATAGACTCCACACAAGTGTGGCTTTTCTCTATCAAACCAAGTTGAAGTTGACATTCAAGCCTCTTTACCACAAAATCACATTTTTACAAATTTAAACATAACTGAAAAATCTTACATCAAATAAAAATAAAAAACACACAAGACTCATAAATATTAAATTTTAAGATTTTATACTAAAACTAATTTCAAGTCTCTTATATAAATAATTCATAGATATTCAATTTCTCCGGTCTAATTCAATAAAAAATTCTATCACACACCAAATCAAGTCAGTTTTATTGTGTAATAGATATAATGATAAAATAATAATAATTTTTTTTTATAATTTATTAATATTCCATTTGAACCTAACGGTATAGAAAACGATGAAAACAAAACGGGGTCTAGAAAAAGCAATGCAAGATGGAGATATAGAAGAGCACTAGAATGAGATGACGTAACAAACGATAAAAAAAAGTGAGAAAAATAGAAGATGGAATAAAATAAAAAGGAAGTATACAGGTGTCTTTGGAAATCTCTAGCTTTTGAAAGAGTGTGGACCAAGGATATTGTAGAAATTGAAAAGGTGAAACGCAAAAAGATTAAAAAAGGTGAATTTACATGGAAAAATCGATATCAAAGAGTTTGGATGAAAGAATAGTGTTTGAAAAGGAGTGATTGGACATTTGAAAAATTTGTGGATAGGATTTGAAAAAAAAAACATTAGGTTTAATTTGTTTCATATACTATTCAAATAGTTGAATTGAAATTAAGTTCAAATTTATATTTTTTTTTTTAAAAAGTTTGAATTTTTGTAAATTTCAATTACAATAATTAGATTGAAATTCAAATTCATGTTTAAAACAATAGTTATGATGTTTATAAATATTATCAATTCTAAAATTGATATTTTTTTAAGGGTTAAATATGTTTTTGTCCTTAAAAACATATTTAGTCTTCTAACTCTATGAATGCGTGAATTCAGTTCTTTTAACCAAATTTTATTAAGTTTATTTGTCGTTTCAAACATATTTCATTATATTATTTTTGTTTGTTTACACTTTTTAACATATTTTCTCTTCAATGTTTACACATCTCTAAGGATGAGGAACTAAATTGATTTACAGTTTCCAATAAGAACTAATTTCAATTTTCGCTAAAATTTGAAGGACCAAAAACATATTTAACCTCTTTTTTTAAACCAATTTTGAATTTTTTAAAATTTAGAAACAAAGATAAAAAATAAATATTATGGATATTACTCATTAAATATGTGAAAACACAAAAAAAAAATGTAATATTATGAATATTACGCTACTACTAATAATAATATATTTAGTGCGAAATAGCTTTATGTAATAAATATCAGTGCCAATTAGCTATTAATTAGAAATATAAAAAACATGATTCCATAAAGTATACTCTCCATAAGATATACTATCTAGACATATATTAGATGATTTAATTTTATAATTATTATCACTTTAAAGATTAAAAAAAATAGAATCATAATTATTATTTATATAATATTAAAATAAATATATTTTTTGGTTAATCATAGATTTTTTGTTATCAAAATATTTAAACATTTTAAATGGTTACATGACATTTTGTTCATTATACTTAAGTCCACTAATTGTACTAACACAAAATTTCAAAAAAAAATTACATGTGCTTGAAATCATGTCAATTTATAACATATAAATATTATGTAATTAAACGAATAAATGATTGATCACATATGAAAATATTAATCTCATGTATCTAAAGCAAATACAAAAGAAGTAAAAGACTTCAACTTAAAGGAGTCACTGAAACTCAACATAAATCCATGTGAATAATATTGAGATCTTCTTAAAGGGCCCTAAAGTCTCCAATCCCTTTAAACACAAGACATATTTACATAAATAAAAATATTGTATACAAAACTATTACTTACACTGTTATTCATAAAATAAATTAAATGTAATACATTAAACAAAGTCACACAATCAATTCAAATAAGATTCATTCACTTATATAATAAATTATTTTAAGTAGAATAAGAGTTTTAATACTAATTGATACACTTAATATGTTATTCATATAATAATCGATTATTAATGCATATACGTGCACCAAAATTACTTGAAGTAATAAGTTATTTACTCAAGATAATTTATTTCACTTAAGATAATTGACTATTCACATTTAATAATTAATAATTGGGACGACTATGTTTTTACTTCCTAAACTATAATACAATTTTGGTTTTAATTCTTATTTTAAAGTTTAATCTTGTTAGGTTCCTATATTTAAGAAATGCATTGATTCAATATTTAATGTCTAACAATATTAACTTCTTCTTTTTTTACATGACAAATGGTGTGTCACGTCACCCTTCCCACTTTTCCTGGGCCGGCCCGCATTGGTACCCCTAGAATAATGGTTTGGGCCATGATCATGTGTAATTGAAAACGGGACACATGTTCAAAACGGAGGGATGAAATTACACACCATTTGCCATGTAAAAAAATAATAATAATAAAGTTAACATCGAGGATTGAATCCATGTATTTTTTAAGTATGAGAACCTAACAAGATCAAACTTTAAAATAGAGACTAAAACTAAAATTGTGTTATAGTTTAGGAAAAAAAATATAATTAATCCTTAATTATTTGTATGTGAATGACTTAACATAGGTCTTGTACAAAAATAATTAATTACTTTTATGATATTTAATTATTTTTTTTTCACGCTCTTCATTAATATTTTTCTCAAAGATTCACAAAAACAAAAGCAAACTCAATGATAGACCACCAAACATTCTAGAGCACTCAAATATACACATTTATGCGTTTCAAACATGAATATACATTCATTTCATTAGTACTAATTTAACATGTGATAAAGCATTCAAGTTGACCAAAAGAAAAAGGAAAACTCATTCATACATTTTGTGTTTTAATCTTATATCTTACAAGAGGAGCACTAGATAAAAACTAAATGATGTCTAATCTTTCCCTACCAACATAACATTAAAACTAAAGGAAAACATCATATTGGAATATAGAGAAAATTTATGAAGCCATAGTTGAACATAAATGTTTTTTTTTACTGCCAAGTTGACAATTTAACAACAAGGATAAAAAGCAAAAACGTAACCATCTCCTCCATTGACAACAAATTCAACTGTATGATTAGGAATGTCAAAAATATTCGTATCTGCAGGTATTCACAGATAAAACTCGCAATGGATAGGAAACAAATATTAAAAATGAATACCCGCTACTCGCAGGTACAAGTATTTTTGATACCTGCATGTTAACGGGGCGGGTACGAGTATCATAGTATTCATACTCGTGGATACCCGTATCCGTCAAACTTTAATTCACAAAAATACCCTTATATATATATATTAGTAAAAAACATTCTGACCTAATTTTTTTCTAAGCTGCACATCTTGTCTTGTCTTTTGTCTTCATTCTTCCAGGTTCAAGTATTGGTAATTTGTCTTCTTCCAAGTACACCCTTGACATTCTTCTCTTTCCCTTATTTGAAATTGGGCATATACATCAAACCTTATAGATAATGAAGTTTATGGTATGTTTATTGTCAAATGATGAGACCAAAATAAGAATATTTGGCACGTGACAGTTGAGGTTTATTATTTGATTATTTTTCAGGAATCAATTGGAGAAAGTGGGCTTGTTGATCAAAACACTAATTAAAGAATTTCCATTGTGTTAAACGTCATTTTATATTTTTTTTTATAATTATTTGGACTTGTATGAACTTAAGTTTGTTTGAACTTTATTTAAAATTTATGATAGTGATATATTTTATTGTATTTGAATTTATGATTAAATATTTATTTATTAAATAATTTTGTAAATACCCGCACGAATATGAAAAAAATAGACAGGTACCCGCATAACAGATACCCGACAAATATGTATACGAGTACGGACAAATATTTATCCAGCGAATACGGTACAGGAGAGCTACTACCCGTACTCTACCTGCCCGTTTACATCCTTATGTATGACTAAGGGTTCTAAACTTTCCCCACTAATATTATACAGAGAAAGAAGGTAATATTAAAATTTTCTAAAAACTCAATTATCTATTGAACAATATTTTTCTAATTTATTTACAACTCATTCCATCTTTGGAAAATTTACCTTTCTGAATTCTTTACTAAAAAAATACTAACAGTAAATTATATATATCACCAAAAGTAATAATACATCTCCTGAATAATGTGTTAATCACTAAGAATGTATGTATTATTAATTTCTTCTCCGCCTAATTATTTATTTCACATAATAATCGGTAGTTTGCATTGTATAACTAATTTTATGTTAACTTCAAGATTTATTTACAACTCATCCCCATTAATCTAACACACAGGGAAGTAACTCATACTACAATTTAATTCATTATATTATCAATGATTTCAAATAGAAAACCAGTTCAAACTTGAATTGTTCCACATAATTGATCATTAGCTAATGATAATAATTTATGAAATGCATGTTAAAACTTATGCCAATTGATTTAATTAATTGAATCACAATCATAATAGATTAAATGAAATATAATCATTTAATTTGATTTACACCAATTTAAAACATATACAACAAACACATTAACATACAATAATTAACAAACTCATCACAACACATATACACATGCTATATTTTATTTTATTTTTATCTTTTTCATACGAGTATTTAGCAAAGAATAAAATAAAGTAAATCAAAATTACAATTGAATATCCAATATAATAAATTATACTAAACCTCAATAAAGTTGATTCATTATGTTTAACTTGAATACAAAGCAACAATATTAATGACATAAACAAATTAAAAGTAACATGTTATGAAATTAAAAGTAACTCACATAAATTTGAACCAAATTTTTACATGAATAAAATATAATTAGGAAGCTGAGATGAATGGAAAGAGGCAGAAGGTGTATTGTGTGACATAGTAAGAATTTAATTATGGTACGTGGGTTTGAAACAATCATGGATTTCTGCTAAAAACAATGGTGGATGTATCTGACAAAGAAAACATTATTTCAAATTGGTGGGCATGATTATCGGAAGGAAGGTTGAAAGATGTTTCCGATACCCACGAAGGTGTCGGCATGATTCCTGCTATCCTCGTCAATGGTCATTGGTCAAATTATACTGCAACATTATTTCCTCTCACATCACACTTTATATTCTTCTCTTCTCTCAATTTTTCTTTTTGTTTTCATTTTAGGACGTATTCTTTTAAAATGAATGATGTGAGGAAAATAGAGAATATGAAATAAAAAGGATTAAAAAAATTTTCTTTTTTATGAAAATAAATTTAATATAAAAGGTGAAATATAAATAAATATTATAAAGATGACGTATAAAAAAATAAATATAAAAGTAATAAATTAATTATTTAACATCTGTCATCTTCCCATCTTATTTTAATTAGAGAGATGACATTTACTACCAATCCTATTAATCATCCCTCCGTATCCATTTCCATCTTCCCTCTTATATATATAGTCACTTTTCATTCCTCTGAAATATTAAATTCACCCAAAAAGAACTTAGTTTTACTCTTAAACACTCACCTTCAAAATGGATAATGTATTGGATACAACATTCACATTATTTATAAAAGAAATTCCAAACTATTCTTAAATTAGACTACGCTATCCTACTTGTACACATATTATCTATGTAAGTGATTTTTATTTACAATAAAATTATTATATATGAGAAAAATAGTATTAATTAAAAAATGGTTCACAATTTTATTTTATATAAATTTATTTATTTTATTTAAGTTTACGAAATTAATGATATTTTTAAAATTATTAATTGTATTTACTTCGTTGTATAATTTTATTATATGTTGAGTATCTATTTAAAAAAAATATTTATAAGTATTTTTCAAAAAAAATATTCAAGATATTATATATATATATATATATATATATATATATATATATATATAATACAATATAAGATGTTGGAGATCAAATATCTCTGCATTGACTAAAGCATTAAAGCAGTTTTATAGTATATTATAGGGTTGAACTAGACTTAAAGTTCATTTTTTAACATGATATCAAATATGAGTTATAGCCTATCATAGCAAATTGGTAGGTTTATTGTTCAATCTGCTATTGGTCGTTATTGAACCGCTATACCAGACCACTCATTAATGTCTAGATATCTCGAGGTGAGGAACAGTGATGGATCTTGACCAAAAACTTTAGAGGGGCCAAATTAATGTAATTCCTTGATCATTAGATTGTTGGATCATTAATGTAATGTTTCAAAAAATTATTCTTCCAACTAAACAATTTGATCATTAGTATAATGTTGTGAACAAATATAATTTATCTTATTTTCATTTTCACTAATAGCTTCCTTTTTATCACTTTTAAACAATGAATCTATTCTTTTATTCTTCGTCAATATACTTATTTTTTAAAATAATATTAAAAATAACTTAGCATAATCTAATAAAAGATTGAGAGACGTAATTATTAAAAGAAAAATATATTATAGTTAAATCACAATTAAAAATCGGTTATAAAAGAAAACACAATATATTATGTTTTCTTCTATATTCAAAAAAATGAATATACCAAAGGCTTTTGAGATTAAAAAAAAAGTTAACTATTAAGTTAATATTTCATTATCAAGTAATATAAAAAAGAGTTACATTTTTTCTTCAAAAAAGGAAATAGGACAAATGAGAAATGAGAGAAAAAATAATGAGTTTATATCTATCTCCCTTTTTTTTTTCAAAAAGAAAAAGAAAATATACAAGAGTGAGAGATGAGTTCAATTTGTGTAAAACTAACAAGGCAATGAGAAAGGAAATAAAAAATATTTTAATAAATATTTGGTTTAATTACTTTTTTGGTTATTATTTTCGTTTAAGAATGTTAAGTTGATCCTCTAGTTTTTTTAGTCTCAATTTGATTTTGAATTTTTAAAAATTAATGCATATTTGGCCATTTTCAATAAATTTCTTGAAACAGATCAATTATTTTCCATCAAAATTGAAACCCTTAGTGAAAATGGTTTGATTTGTTGGTGTAATGAACATAATTCTAGTGTCAATCTTGATGAAAATCCTTGATCTGCCACAATAAATTTAACGAAAAGGGAAAAAGAAAATTGCATCAATTTTTCAAAAGTTGGGACCAAATTGATATTAGAAAAAACTTGAGGATCACTTGACATTTTTGGACGAAAATAATGACCCAAAAATTAATTAAACCTAAATATTTTTATTCTTTATTATATTTAATTTTATGTTTTATCATCTATTAACATTAATTGTTGTGTTTTATAAAAGAAATAGAAAAACAAACAATTTAATTTCCATCAATCTCTAAAACATATACATATAATTTAAAAATTTTCTAAATTTTTTAAAAATTTCAAAAATATACATAATTTAAAATAAAAGATAAAAAATATTTGGGAGGTCATGACCCCTCCCAGCCCTCACCATGATTTGCTACTTAACCACTTGGTGGGGGATGTGTGTTGGAGATCCTACATTAACTAGAAATAAAATAATTTTATAATATATAAGTAAGTGTAAACCTTATCTTATAAATAAATTTTACAGGGTTAAGTTAAACCTAAAATTTATTCTTATGTTAATATTCTTACCAAAGGTTTTAAATTAGTGAAATTCATAAGTATTACGTTCAAATATTTTTTATTAAGTAGTTCTATATACAAAATCCAGCATACTTTACACTCCCTTGTGCTTTTTCTTATAAAATAAATAAATATCAATAAATGTCCTTTATTAATTTATTTTATTAAAAACTATTTTAAAATATATGGGTAATTTTATGATTACATAAATTTATCAAAATTATTCTCTTATATTTAATAAAAAATAGATATATTGAGTTATGAGTATAAAAAGTAATTATTTATTTTTATCATCATTTTTAAACCATATTTAAAATAAATTATAATTTCTTGATGGGGAGTTTTTTTTTTTTCAAAATCATTTAATCGCAAGCTGTTATATATAATAAATTTCATGAACTTTAATAATATTTATCTTAAAATTTTATGAAATTTATTAGTTTAGGAAATTCATTGGTGACAACCATCTACTTATTAATTATATATATATATATATATATATATATATATATATATATATATATATTAATTAGTAAAGTGATATATCGAAACATATTATTTCTCCAACTAAAACATTTTGGTTCACTAAGCTCAACCTAAAAGATCTATCTGACATTATTATAAACTTAAAATTAATAATCACATTAGTAAATGTCTAAACCTAAATTAGAGAAAGTATAAGTTCACTCACCATATTTACATGAGTAAAAAGAAGAAACAAAAACAAGACAAAAGTCTTACAATTTTGTATGAAACTTAGAAAAGCATAAACCATGGATCATGAATTTTCTTGAAGGAAAAAAAAGCGATAAAATAAATTTATTTGATGTATAAAAATGAAAAGCTTATTAAAAATTTGTAGAAAGCAAATATAAATGTATTCCTTTATGCAAAAATTGTTGAAACATGGTTATATATATATGAGATGAGAGAGAGATATTTATGCATGCAATGCAATGAGAGAATGAGAGAGTATTTAGGTATAGAATAAGTGGAAAAGTGGGGCCTGGGAGAAGAGACGTAACGTTACATTTGACTAAAGAAAAAGAAAAGAGATTTGTCGGTGGGGCTAGTGGGCCTGGGGTGGGTTGGGCCCACGGGTAATAAGAGGAGCATGTGGGTGTTACGTGGCAAACTGCCATAACCGACAATAACCGTGACCTTGTCCTTGCCTCGAGTTCCGTGTTGCTTCCTCCTTTGCTTTGGGACCTCCACTTTTTCAGGTGTCACCACCGCATTTCTGTGCTCTCATCATCCATCACTCCGCATTTTTTTTTAATTACTTTAATAATAACACATATTTCAACTTTAACTTTTTTACATAAATAAAAAATATACTTATCATTTCATGGTGAAAATCATTTATAAATCAATTATTTAACATTATTTTTAAATGATTTTAATATATTATATTTAGTAATTCTAGAAAGGTTAATATCTAGGAAACAGAGACGGAGTAATAGTTACAGATTCAGCAAAATACATTTAAGTAAATATTTAAAACACTTAATTATTGATAAACTAGTGTATTAGATGGACAGAAGGAAATTATATTACTTGCCTTGGTATTCCTTATTTCACGAGTGGTAAAAACCGTTGTCTAATTTTTTTAGTATACGTGATTGTATTGAAATTTAAAAAGAAAAAATATATATTTCTAATAAATTTTTTTAACTTTTAATAATATCGACATGGTAACACCTTAGATGAAAAAAATTGATGTGACTTAAAAAAAAATTTACTATGGCTCAAAAAAAGTTTGTTAAAAAAAAGTTTATCAAAGATATCAAAGTACTTTTAAAAATAAATGTTTTCGTCTTTTTAATTTTTATTTTTACTATGTTCAAAACATTAACATTACATGATATCGTTAATATCATATCTGATATCATCATGAAGTTTTGTATGTGTTTTTATAAACATGTTATTTTCTATTATTGTAATTATTCTATAATATTTTTTATTTTTATCTGTTTAAATACGTCTTTTTTTGTTAAAATCCCCTAAAAGAATGTGTCCATGCAAAAATTTTATAGTTTACTTTTGATTGATGTTAATGCAACACAATTTACGGGAGTCAAAATTTGTTAAACTAACAATGACATTGTGATTTGGTAACATATTAAGAGTAAATAGTTTTGTATTGAGAACTAAATTACGTGGCTTTGAATAGCGTTTGAAACTTAAAATATCATATAAAATTGCAATGAAGATAGAGAGTAGCATTTTAATATTTAGAGGAATTAAAAGGATAAATTAGCTTTTCACCTAAATCAAAGATTAACATATTTTTATGAATTTTGTTCTGGATTGAGTTTGAAAAGCCCACAGCACAAACACTAATCGAGTGGTCCACAATCCAAATAACCCAAACATGCCAAAATAATTCATTAAACAATGGAACAATAAAGGTGTAACACGCACACAACAATCAACGGTAACGGTAACATAAGTCTACAAAATTTCACTCCATAAATATTATTATATATATTTTAAATAAAAAACTGTGTACCATTAGTTCAGTTTTTGTTAGCATATGGGTTTTTAATAACTTTTCATTTTTTTTTCTTAAATAAAAAAACAACTCAACTGACAAGTGTGGCTGTTACATGTATTCATGACATTGGATAACCTTATTTAATACAGGATCACATAGAAAAACTCCACAAGGACAAATTTCTTGAAATAAAGTTGATGTCAAGTGGCTACTTATAAAGTCAATAATTTTGGGTAAAAGATTTGACCAACGAACACATGTATGCACCACACACATGTTCTGGATTTGAACACTCAAAAATCTTGTAAGATTTTGGGATATAATATAAAATTTATTTCTTTAAATTCAATAAGTTTTATATTGTTTAAGAGTCAAGTTAAACATATTGTAAATATTATTTTTTTTATTTTTACATTTCGAGATGTCTTTTAAGATAAAATCATGACAAAATTTCACACTCCAAAGCATATAATAATTTTGAAAACGTGGTTGTTATTCTTAATTATACTATGAGACGGATTTGGCTCAGATGGGAACAAAATTAATAAAATTTTGAATGTTTTTATGATAAATAATAATATAATAATTTTTCCTAAAAAAATATTATTGTATAGAATTAACAAGACAAGGAGTTGAATGGGTGGTTTTCCTTGTCAGATACAACACAGCACATTAGTTGTAGCTTTCATTCCCACGTAGCGCCACGTGTTTGTTCTCCATTTTTCAATCCTATGAAAGCCCCCTTTTCACGTTTTTTCTTTTCCCATTTAATTCATGCCTGCATGCCACGTTAGCATGCCGGAAACCCAATTAAAATCTCCCAAATTCTCTTAAAAATGTAAAAAAAGAAAAGTATTTTCTCACACACACTGTTTGGGTATGTGCGTTGTGCGTGTATAAATTCAGAAAATTCAGTTACCTTTCGCCATCTTTCGATATCTGATCTACCATAATCATTTCACCCTATTACAGAATTGTTTAGCCTCATTTGTTGAACACTATTACCTTGGGAACATGAAAAAGAAGAAAAAGTTTTGATGGTGTGAATAACTTAGGGTTAGAAGGGGTTGTTTTGATAATTATTGGATTTGATGAATGTTTAAAAGGGGAAAGAAAGGAGAGAAGAAAGTTGTTGCATTGCATAATGGTCCCATTGGGGAAGAAGAGCGTGATATTGGACTTTCTAACTACCATACCTAACCCTTATTTCACAGTTCAAGATTTTATGCACACTCTCTCTCTCTCTTGTACTCCATGGCACACCATGTGGGTTTGTGCTATGTGGTCCCTCTCACCTCATGCTTTCTCTTCTTCCTTCTCATCCACACGTAAGCTCACACATTTTTTTCTCTTTCTAAAATCTTATTTACAACATCATCGTAATTGCAACTCATTTAAGGAATTCTTGTACTCCAAACCGCATTCTTTATTAACTCAATTTCAACCACCACTAAATTTCTCTCTTCTTCCTGCCTTTTCTTCCGTTCAACTGTTTAAAATGGCTTACACGTCATGTTAGTTAATATATAAAATATAAGTCTAACTCAATCTTACAAAATTAATTTATAATATAAGATTTGTATTTATTTATATAGTCAATGTGAGACTTTTAACACACTTCTCATAATATTATGTGTGTGAAACTAGACATGAATAAATGATCTCATAGTGATCCGATAACGAATAGAACAATAAACTTAACAAACAATGAATTTTACTATGATAGACTCTAATTCGACAACAAACTTCACTCCAATATATTCTAACTCATGATTTTGATATCATGTTAAAAGGTAAAGTTTAAACAAAATTCAACCGACTTGTAAGATAAAATTTGAACTTATTTATATATTATGAATTGATATTATTTCTAATTGAACGAGATTTTCTAAAGCATAAATGTAGCATTTGATTTGTTAATTACCTGTAAAATTAGTTTAACCCTAAAGCTAAATGATGAAGTGGTAGAATGGGAAGAGTGAGGAATTGATTTTCACTAGAATAAGTTTGTTGTTTTGTTGTTGATTTTATTCATGAGTAGCTACCTACTAATGCCTATGGGCTATGGTTTATTGTGGATAGTTTGTCTGGAGCACATGCAGATGCAGATGATGATACACCAAACAAAGCCCTAATAAATGCCACTTTTGTCTGCACTCATGGTGGGGGAACACTGTCGTGGTCAAACTGAGAGTAATAAATTATATTTAGTAACAGCAACTATAATGCCTCTTTTCTGTTCCGTAATGTTGGTCTTTCATTGCATCCATTTTAATTAATGTCCACCACAATGAAAGTAAAAAAAACTTGAGACCAAAAAAAAAAGAATATTAGTATACGGTAATGGAAGAAGCTTTAGTCAGATCAGATTGTTCTGTTCTTCACGTGATGGCAGTTATCTTCAGAACACACACATGGTAGCATATCTTTCAGGACAAAACCAAATCTTTCTTGTTTTATCAATTTCTCATTTCCCCATTTTCCATACTTCTCTACATTCACTTTTGCAAATTCTAGGGTTTCTGTCTTCTTAACGTTTCATCAATCTCTCTCTCTCTCTCTCTCTCTCTCTCTCTCTCTATATATATATATATATATATGAAAGTGGACAAGTCTATTGATGTTGCGAAACTTTCTCCAAAATATGTGTAATGAAAAAACACCACTTTGACTTCTAAGAAACTAAGATAAGACTAAGAAGAACATCACTTTCACAAAAGTGTTTCAAACTCTTTCAAATCTTCATACATGTCAAGTAATTTTATACGAGAGGTGTTGGCTATTCACAAGCCTCCTATGCTTGCTATGGATCAAAAAGAAAAAAAAAATGAAGAAAAAAAAAATACATAGATCTAGTTCAATGATCAAGATTAATCTCATGTTTTGCACACTTATATTACACATTTCATGTTTATGTCGCACTTGTTTTATTTATTTTTATATCTTTGATTGAACTTTGATGATCTCATTTGAATTCGATTGGATATTTAACTAAAGCTTATTAATTACAACCTAAACTACAATTACTATTTGCAACTAGAACTACAATAAATCTTACAATTTATTAGTCCAAAAAATAGAAAATAAAGAAATTAGAAAACTATATTTATGAGTTAAAACGATTTCTTCTATCACTTTCCTTTTTTATTGCTCTTGGAATTTTCCTTATTATTCTTGTTCTTTTTCTCTATTTATGCACTCAATAGGTAGGTATACAAACTCGTCAAATTCAAAATCCAAGTAGTTTATGCAAGTGGACAATGTGTTTGAACTGGTTTCTATGTGGAGAATGAAATAATTAAAAAAAAATGTTTGATTTATAATTATTCATAATACTCAATCTTAAAGTAGCTTAGCGCAATAATAGTTAAGATATAACTCTCCATGATGTCAATGGTAGTCACATTTTATGATACCCATGAAGTGTTTGATAATAATATTTTTGTGTGAGTTCTTGAAATGATAATCTGATATGTTATCGTTTACGAATAATTAGGTTTGAGAGAGTTATTTCATTTTACTGGTTTATACACAATTTGATTAGACTATAAAGTTATGAAACATATAAAAAGAATAAACACATAACTTACCAAAGAAACACTAATATTGATTGGATGTCACACTTCATTCTTGCATCAGGAGTCCTACATGTAGGAATTGTAGTTAGCATAATTAATAGTGTTTTAAAATTAAGTGGTAATCTCACTTAATAAAAAATAAGATTTTTTATTATATAAAATGATGATAGAATTAAAGTTAATTACTAATATATCCATTAATACTGTTTATAAATAGAATTTAAATTTATTCTATCTAAAAAACTAATTCATTATATATATATATATATATATATATATATATATATATATATATCACAAAAACATACGCATTTTCACATTTATATTTATAATTTTCTGAAATTTTTAAAAAGAATTTGAGTAATTAATAAATAATATAATCAAATTTATAAAATTGTAGGTTTTTATAATATATTTTAAATTATTTTGTCAATTTACTTAATGTAAAAGATATTGAACGATAAAAGTTAAATAAGGTGATTGCACCACACTGAAGAGTTATAGGTTTCTGTGAAATAATTATACTAAAGGAAATTTTAAGAAATTAAATTAAATAAAAAAGTTGGAGAAAAATTTAAAAGTTATATATTTTACATGTAAATAAAATCACAACACTTAGAGCATACTTTTTTAAAGAGTTAAATATGTTTTTGTCTCTTAACCTTAAATGAAAATTGAAATTAGTCTCACCTCAAAACACTATCTAATCTGGTTTCTCAACTTTAGACATGCATTGAATTCTGTCATTTTAATAAAATTTTATTAAGTTTATTTGACGTTTTAAACGTGTTTCTCAACTAATATTGAAGTGAAAATGTGTCAAACGGGATAAACAACTCAAATATTATCATGAAACACGCTTAAAATATCAAATAAACCTAACAAAACTAAAATAAAATGATTAAATCATGCATTTCTAAAGTTGGGTTGGATGATTAAATTGGGTCACAATTTCAATGAAGGAGTAATTTTAATTTTCACTGAAAGTTAAAAAACCTAAAATATATAAAAGAAATTTTATTCAACTGAATTTGGATTTTAGTTATGTATTTATTAAAAAAATTATTTTATTAAATTTTTATAATATCTTTTTAATTTTATCTAAATATTTTATTATTTAATTTTTATAATTCATATTTCTTTCTATCTCACCAATCAACTCTTCTCTTTTAATTATTTTAGTTTCTGACTCACAATTTAATTCATTTATTTTTCTTTTAATAACAAATTGATGGATAAATGAAAACTGGCTTAAGGTGAATATCCATGGTGTACTTAGTGAATGTTCTAATTTAGTTTTATGTGTTGGTATTTTTTAGAGGAAGTTAGCGTGAATACGTCAGTAGTTTTTTAAATTTTGTACAGGTACAAACTTATATTTATGCTAAATTTTCGAGGTTATTTATGCATTGGAACATGCTTGGAGGAGGACTTTCAAAGGCTTTGGTTGGAAAGTGAATATTTTTTAGTGTATCATGGTTTTATCAATAAGTGATTCCTTGTAATCTTAGTGAGATGACGTCGGTGCTTGTATTTTTGTAAGCATATGTAGTTCAAGTTTCTCATATTTTTCATAAAAAAAATCATTGTATCGATAACTTAGCTAATTTAGTTTTAATTTATAGAGAACCATACATGTGGTTTAATGTTTTACCTCCATGATTTATTTGCATTTTTTTTTTCATAATAAGTATAATCTATCTATGTTTCATAAAGTGTAATTTTTATCATGGGTTGGTGTGATCCTCCCATGCTTTGTGTTCTTTTATTTTATTTTATTTGTTTAATAAATTTTATGTGATGACAAATGAATGATGAACTTTGGGGTGTTAGCATAAATGAATGTCAGTTCATGATGTCTAACCTTATCTAGAGAGAGTTAAAAAAGATTGAGAATAGAAAATATAGGTTTAATTGACAAATTGGAAGCGAAAAGAATGGAATAGTAACTACAGTTTAGTAACTATAGTTTACATTTGCTTAAGTCTCCATATTGATATGAGGACTTTGATGCAGACTTACGGGATTTTAAGAGTCATATAATTTTAGTATGAAATATTATGGGTGTTGGGAATTTTTAGGAGTTATGAAAATATTAGATATGAAATATGTGATAAATATAAGAGATATGTTATATGAAGGAATTTATTATTTTATTTTGTCATTTACTATATATATAGATATATTATATAATAAAATTTAACATAGTATAAAATATTATGTAAATCTTGATTTCTTAACTCTAAAACAATAACTAATTTCTAAAATTGAAATATATTTTTAAAAATATAAATATTTTTTTTAAACTAATTTAAATATAAAAGACATTAAGTAAATATTCTCAACAATTAGTCATATAATAAACCCTGTAAGAGATCGAACAAACCATAAATGAGGTCGACTTATAGGATCTTGCTACTGAATTCGATGATAGTGAAGTTGAAACTAATCTGAACTAAGTTTAAGTTGACTAACACGATGTTATCTTCAAATCATTAGAAATTTTTACTAACCTTGATGCCAATATGAGTAAGTTGAATTATTCCTTTTTTTTCTCATCAAGTTAGTTAAATCAAACATCAAGCTCAAAGTGCGTTCTTCATATAGGGATGACAACGGGACAGAACGAGGACGAGTTTCACTATCTTATACCAATCCCAATCGAAAAAATTCATCTTCATCCCCATACCCAACGAGTATTAAACTTTTGTCTCATCTCCATACTCATCGGGTAACAGATATATACTTGTACTCATACCTGTACCCGCTTTATTAATGTTTCAATATTAATTAATTAATTTTTATAAAATAAAAAGAATATAGTACAGGAAACATACTATTTTCAAATATTCAATATTAAGAGGGGGTTGTTTCTTCGATATCAAATATTTAGAAAAAAATTATAATTGTATACATTTCAAATTAGAATACCAAATAAAATCTCATGAGAATCAAAACATTTATTAAATTTGCAAATATGAATAAAATCTATTTGATAAAATTTAAAAATATTTTGAAAAAAATATAAAAGAAAAATAAATATTCAAATTAAAATATATTTTAAAGGTATGTTTACTTCATTTTTTTAAAATTCTAATGAAACTCTTTTTCTACACACTAACAAAAGTTATAATATATTACTTAATCAAAATCACGCAATAGAACAAAGATTAAACTAATAATAATAAAATTTTAACACAGATCTTGTATCTTTAGAACTTTAATATATGTTAGATAGTGATAAAAAGAAATTCATGGTAATTACATTAAATTTTATATTATAGTAAATAAAATTTATTTATACAATTATAGTGATAAAATTACAGTGTGATAATGAATTAGAAAAAAATTATATAAAATATATCAAAATAGTATTTTACATGATAAAAATAATCAACAAATAAAAATATTAAAAAAAATTATCAAATGTGTGTCTTAGAAACAATTTGAGAGACTATTGAATGAAATCACACAAAGGAAAACAAATGTATAATTAAGGATAGATAATATGAAAAATACCTTAGAGATTTAAGAAAACTTTTCAAAGATCAACATAGGTTGAGAAATAACAAAAGTTGTTTTAGCTGGAAACAAAATTGTTCTTCAAATAAAACATAAATTAATAATAATAGAGTAAAGGAAATAAATTTTTTATATTACCTAATATATGAAAGGTTTATTATACTATTGAACACTTGAATTGAAATTTTTAAACATTCTCATGTGAGAGGACAATATACAATAAACAAAAATATTAAAAAGGAATAGAAATATTGAAATGTGAAATATGAAAAATATTTAATTTACATACATCATTTGAACATAAACATAATTGCATAAAGGTCGTGATAAGATGAAAAGTATATTGGAGATGTGAATGAATTTTATGACAAACCAAACAATTAGAAGAAATATAAAGTAGAAAGTCTGTAGTAATATATATGTATATATTATATAAAAGTTTACTTAATTGACTATGAATATTTTAATAATTTAAACGGGGACAAAAATATGGCAAAGATAGGTATTATCACTGATATGGGGACGAGGACGCGACAGATATGTACAATCCCATGTTAGAAATGAACTTTAAGCCTAATTCAACCCCATAAAATTGACTTTTAAGGTGAGGTTTGCACCCAACTTATATAGTATGAAATATCTTATCTCTAGTTGATATGGGACTTCCAAGACCACATACACATCCTCATACCCAATTGAAAAGGTCAAGGATTCCCCATACCCATACCCATACCCATACCCAGTCATTATGGGGATTTTTCGTCAAAACGAAGACAATTTCGAGCAATACCCACGGGACGAGTTTATTTGTCATCCATAGTTTTTCACCATTTGTCACATTTTACAACAATCACATGTGAACGAATCAAAAATAGTGGTCAAATAACTTTAAATGATTTTTTTAAAAATAAAATCACAAAATTAGTGATCTAATAATTTTTTCTTTCCAAATATGAATTTAGGCGGGATACAGACTTAAACAAATGTCTACTGTACTTTATCCTAATAAAATCAAATTACAAATTTAGAAAAAGAAAAAATGGTATTATATAATATTATATACAGGTCCCATTAATTATATATATATATATATATATATATATATATATATATATATATATATATATATATATATATATTTTATATTTTTTTTTT
>Ga0099822_1002188_pt1 | contig 24126 bp, 9 predicted proteins | sample CowpeawhiteBW_FD_76839 | JGI IMG/M metagenome (GOLD analysis project Ga0099822, IMG submission 76839) | Root nodule microbial communities of legume samples collected from California USA - Cow pea white BW | ecosystem: Host-associated > Plants > Roots > Nodule | place: USA: California | collected... | reverse complement strand
ATGGTATCCAATTATCCATTGCATCTAAATGTATTTCAACATTTAAAATCCAATATAAGGAATTCTTCCTTACAATATCAAGGGTCACAAATCCAAATTTTGCAACGTTTCGCGTGTTTAGAACTAACACATAAAATAATAATATTAATAATAATCATCATCATCAAAATAATAATATTAATAATAATCATCGACATAATAAAAATAAATAATAAGACGGAGATGAAAATTGATAAGGTCAAACAATTCTTATCACAAGAGGGAGAGTATAAGGTAAAATTATAAATTGAGAAAGGATTAGAAAGAGCCTGGATTGAGACACGCAGAGCACTATCCTTGGAGAGAAAAAACTTCCACTAGTCCTCAATTGGAGCATCGTGCTGATAACGTGTTATGAAATAAAGCGAATAACAGGCAGAAGAAAGAATAATAGACATAGGAAGAGTCCTATTTATAGATACAATATGTAATCCATAAAGGAAACAAATCAACTTAGTTAATACAAATATTTACCATAAAGAGTAATGAATCATATCAGTAAATGTATCAAATTAATGGACAATCATGAATTCATAACAAAAATTAACTTTGTTAAAATTATTTAATTTAAAAATAAATAAATATTACTATATTACTTGCTTGTAATAGTAATATAATTTCTCGTTGCTGTTATTATAAAATGGAAAACTTAAATTCAAAAACTTTAATCAAGCTTCCATTATTAAATATTGGTGTCCAACATAATTTACATCGTATTTGCATTTTATGCTCTATAATAATTAATTGTGTTATAATTATTTTCTGTTTGGCTTTTTTTTTATTTCACTAAATTATTTATAATACATCCATCCTTCTTTCTTCTACTTAAAAAGAAAAAACTCTCATTTTCTTATATTCACTCTCTTCAGCTATTTTTTAAAAACTAAACATATTGCTTATTTGGTAAACGAGAAAGAAAGAAGTGATAAATAAAAATTAAAAGTGTTAATTTAAAAATGAAAAAAGGTAAAAAAAAAGAGTATAAAAATAGATAAAGAAAATAAAGTAAAAAGTCTCCACTAAAACTCACGCATGCCTTTTAATCTTTGTTTGGTAGAGAAGATAAAAAATAGAAGAAATGAAAGAGAAGTGAAAAAAAAAAGAGTGTAAACAAAGGTTGTTTTGGTCACATAAATGAAAAATAATGAAAATAAAAATAATAATGTGATTTGTAATGTGTTATGATGTTGAATAAATAAATAATTTGTGTGTAGATAGTTTCTATATTAAAATATAGTTAAAAATAAAGTTATACATAAAAGGCAGGAACCTTGATATATATTGTTATAAATATTAAAAATAATAAAAAATAAGAATATTGTTATAAGTATTATAAAACATAAGAATCTTGTTGTAAGGAGTGAGTTACATTCTTTAAGAGCAGGAACATTTTAAATAAGATAAAATATAAATATTTTATTAATCGAGTTAAAAAGCTTTTGAATAGAAAAAATATATAAAAGAATATAAGAATTTAAATTTCATTTTATAAAGAATATAATCTCTTTAAACTACTTTTTCCTCTGTCTTTTCTCTAAAAAAAAGTAAAAATTTGTTTATCTTTTCTTACATTAGGATCCATTTTAGCGATCCTGATGGAAAGTAGAATATTTATGTCCAATCATAACTCGTTTTTGGAGTAAATTTTTCGTTTTTTTTCTCTTGAGTTAATTTTTAATTTATTGTATGCCTATATTTTAGTGTTCGCATGTTTTGTTTTTGGGTTAAGATGAATCTCTTAGTCAGAGAATATAAGAGTATATTTAAATTGTTGATCAAAGTCTTTATTGTACATGTTTAATTTTCTTTTGAGAGTAATGGAACTAAGAGCTTAAATTCGATTTAGCATGTTATATTTTGATAATATGTAATTACAAAAATATCATCGCACTTATGTTTACATCAGTTGTATTTAACTAATTTTATTTGTCAATGTAAAATAATTATTTTGTAGTAGTGACACGATTATTTTATGATAATAATTAATTTCTCATCATTATTATAAATTTATTTATGTGTCCAATGAAGTGCAAGTTATATTTGAGCAAATTATAGTACTTTTGGTCAGTTTAAGTTCAATGAAACTATTTATGTTTTGATAGTATTGTAATTACAAAAATAGTACCGTGTTTTTGTTTACAATAGTTGCGTTTAAATCAATTTTATTTGTCATGTAAGATAATCATTTTATGAGAATGTTTAATTTCTTATAGTTATTATGAATTTATTTATGCAAGCTATATGTGAAACTTTTGGTCAGTTTAAACTTGTATAAAAATTACAAGTTGTTATATTGATTGTGGTAAAGTTTTGAAAATACGTATGGTCCTTCTTCATGATGTTTATTTTTATTTTTTTTAGTTTCGTTCAAACAAAAATATAACACGAAGTCAGCATTTGTTTTCACCTCCACTTTTGCTCAAGCTAAATTTTTTCACTCGATCGGAAATGGAGTAGGAAATCAGTCTTTTTTTCTTGATACTATTTTCGTTCAAACCAATGGTTTTTGCTCAAGTGATAATAAAGCATAAATTCAACCTTGGTCTTAGGTAGATTTTTGCTCAAACAAATAAGTTTTATCTCAAATAGAGCAATTTTTATTCAAGCTAAAAACAATGTCGCTTTAATTGATTGAATCTGAAACATTAAACGTAAATGTAAATACAATAATGATTACTTATATTTATGTATGAATTTCATGAATTCTAAAGATAGTTATTTTTAGGGACCGAATATTGTTGAAATGTCTAGTTTTGTATTAAATTTGAAATTCTAAATGACATATTTTGATTCCATTTATATTTGACTCATATACAGGAAAATATTAAATAGTGAGAGTCAAAAAATTTCTTATGACTTAATTTACAATGCGAAAATAAATTGTATTTAAAATATTGGGATTTACCTTTCATACGAATGAATTGTGTTCTATTATGAATGAGGTGACAACTTAGTAAATATACTAAGATAGATGCGAATATACTATGATAGATAAAAATATTTTTAGAGTTGTGTTATTCTAAGAGGAAGAATTTGGGGAGATTGAATTGATGAATTTTGGTAAATTTGAAGGTAAAATTTTGTTGTTTCTTTTAAGGGATTTAATGGTGAATGTAAGTGAATTTAAGGGTGAAGTTTGTGAGTAAAATTAATATAAATAATTTTTGGATTGGTAAAGATTGATTTTTAAACAATGTTTTCATAATAGTTTTGAAAGAAGAAATTATATTAAAGTAAATAAATAATACAATGTATTTGATAAAAAATAAATGTTAAATATTTAGATATTAAATATTATTTGGTTTAATAATAATATTTATTAATTGTTGTTATTATTATTAATAGTAATATTATGTATTATTATTATTATTGTCTCCATTATATGATATTGCAAAATCTCATCTCCCATTATTTTGTCTTCACAGAAAACCTCAACCATTTGCCCTGAAAAAAATGTTGCATGTAGGGATAATATATTAAATATATAGTTTCTACCTTCAAACCTTCTCTTCCATACTAACATTGTGTTCACTTGAGGGAGGGTATTTGAGAGAGAGTGAGTGGATAGGTTTAAGTGGATTTAAGAGTGAATTATGTGTTATTTTTTTTAAGGGATTTAGAAGTGATTGTAAGTAAATTTAGAAGTAACTTTTGTGAAAATTTGTGAAAGATTTGATTGATGTGATTTATTAAAAAATATGTTTTAATAGAAGTATAGATGAGATTATCATTTTGTCATTAATTAAATAAGTAGTATATTTTGATATTTGTATTAGTAAAAAAAAAACAGTGTTTAGAAACTAAGTATGTGGATCGAATCCTCTCAACTTTAACCAAGCAACAGATCTATTCCATGATATGGGATTGAATCCCTTGTTTAAGCACGTTCAGCTCTCTTACACCATGGATGGGGTAAAATTGTCATTAAGCTGGTGAATCCACTCAAATCAGCGTATAAGTGGGGAGATTGCAATCCTGCTCCATCCCGTTGATCACCCCTATGCTTTTCTCTTAAAACTTACCAAGCGAACACAGAATTAATTTTACAATTCATCTTTGCTTTGTCACTCTACCTCAAACGAACACAACATAAGATTGTAATTTCATCTCATCACATAAATCTATTTTCCCACATGAGCTATTATAGGTTGACAAAGTTTTTTTAAGAAAGTTTTGACAAACTTTCTTATTTAGGTAAAAAAATATTATTTTATTGCTTTATTTTAATTAAAAAATAAAAATTTAATGTACTTTAATCCTATTTTTAGAAACTTTGTTAAATTTGTTAAAAAAAAATTATTTAAAGATAATTTTCCTTTCGCGCATCCGCTCAAATCATTGCATGCGAATACGAAATAACTTACATATCCACTTCTCACTGCATGACATTCGTATAAGAGGTAGACATATGTATTGAGAGTTTGACACTTAATTTGTATTAATGAATTTATAAAATTATATATGATTAATGAATTTGTGGAATGCATATTCGTGAGATTGAATATATTGAGATTTGAAAATATTTATAAATTATGAAATTTTAAGTATATGATTTAATATATCTATATGTGTCGAATTTTAAAACTCTAACATATCATTTGTTGTGTGCTTAAGTAATTATTTTTTTTTAAACTGTATTACACACAATATTAGGTGATATTACTCCAAGAAATTACTAGTAGTAGTGAGGTTGAGAAGAAGGATAAACATATAAATATGTATATATTATAATTCCATGAGGAGGAAAATTTATTTTTAAAAACTTTAAAAGTATAATATTAATATTATTTTAATATTTATATGATTAGTATTTGTGTAACAAGATGTTATAATTATAATATTTTCTTAATTTTTTAAGTGATTATTTTAAAATAGTTTACCACATAAATAATTATGCAAGAATATTCTATATATTATCTATCAACCAATATACTATTTAAACGAGCGATTCATACATAAACAAGTAAATCTCTTATGAATATGGGATACTTTTCTAATTAATTGCTTTTAATTGTTAATTTAAGGAGATTATCTTATTTTTCTTAATTAAGGATTATATAAATGATTAAAAAATAGTTAGTTAATGAAATGTTAATTGATATTTATTGAAAATATCGATAAAGAATAAATTCATTAGGCAGGTAACAAACAACAAAATACATTTTTGCTTTTTTATTTTCTTTTTCTTCTTTTTTTCATCTTTTTTCTTTCCATGTACGTCCATCAAGTCCATCAAGACCTCCAAAGAGAGGAAAGATGTAGGTCTTAAAATAACTTTTCAAACCTAGACTTTTTCCGCTATTTATCTAATACATACGCTTAAAGTACAAGTGTATCTTTGTATACCATAAAAAGTAAATAATATAATTAAAAATTAAACATTATGAAGTTAGTATAATAAAAGTTATATTGGAAAATAAATTAAAATAAAAGGACGATTAAAAGAATTCTTTATTGTTAATGATTAGATAGTTTTTCTTAAATAATATAAAAAAATTAATATTCACATAAAATGAGTAACATATCTAATATATAATTAGAAAAGCAATCATAAAAAGAATTTCCTTATAATATAAATAGGTATAATATAACAATTACTTTTTACTAATTTAATTATGAAGGAACTGCCTTTTTTATTTATTTTTTATTATATCTAAAATAATAAATATGAAACGAATTATGTTTAATATAAATAATAATTATAAAAAAGACTTACAAATAAAAAAAAAGTATTATTTGATCGAAATAATCCCCTTTCTCCTACCAACCAAACATTCCACCTTTTATAGAAAATATAATTTTTAGTAATAAACATTAAACAAACTATGCAGAGAATATAAAATATTTACAGTAAAGAATGAGCGACAAACATGGAGGAAGGGATGAAACACAGAGAGAAGAGTGCTGGAATAAGAGAGACAATTAGTCAATCAATTACTTATGACACCAAAAGCAATATACTGAATTGAAAGTAGTTACACTCTCAAAAAACAATTCCTCAAATCCTTCAACTATAACGCACCTATGCACAGGAAACAATTTCCAAATTCCAAAACAATATTCAATATTCAATCTTCAAAACAACTAAAAAAAAAATTGAAAAACCATAACCACCGCTCATTATGCCACAAACAACAAATCAAACCACCTTTAAACCCCTTCTCTCTCTCCGCTAAGATCCACCAATCACCACCGCGCTGCTCCCTGTCCAGCAGAATATCCACGCTCCGCCGCCACACCAACCGAACTAGGCGCCGGAACCAGATAAACCGGTTGCCCCACCGGTCCAGTCACGGGCCGAACCGCTTGGAAGATTCCAGAAGGCGTCTGAATGAGATAAATCTCACTCCCGGTCGTAGGAACCGCCAGCGAATAACCCACATTATTCCTCTCCTGCAAAAACGACACCGTTCCAGAATGAAATCCTTGCGCCTGCATTTGCCCTTGCGTAACTAACGGCGTCACATTCTCCGTGTTCTTTTGAGAGAAACCTTCCGCGCCGTTAACCCCGTGAACCCCACCGTTATTATCTTCCTCTATTTTCATCTTCTGTTGCAGGAGTTGCTGTTCATTATTGTTACCAATCTGCAACCTCCGAATCTCTGACTCGGGCGCGCGTTCCGTTTCGGTTTCGGGATCTCTAACCGCTGGACGGTCCTCGGAGATGCATTCCGTTTCCGGCGTAGGATTCTTCGCCGGCGTATTGGAAGCCGACGGCGGCTTATCTAATCCAAAGAGAAAATCTGGATTTGGCGCTGCCGTAGGCGGCGGCGGAGAACCTTCGACAAGCGGCACCTGAACGGAGTTGAGAGCGTCGACGAACCACTGGCGCTCGGGTTTGGAATCGGTGAGTGCGAAATTGATGTTGCCGTTGCCGTTGTTGTGGAGCGAGAACAGAAAGAGGCGGAGGCGTGCGGGTCTAGGCGAGGTGCGGGAGAGGCGATCGTACTCGAGCATCATGTGGTGGAGGTCTTCATCGTTGGTGACGGAGATGAGAGCGTCGAGGTCCTCGCCGGGGAGCTGGTACTTGAAGAAGGTGGCATCGGCGGGGGCGTTGGCGAGGGAGGAGAGTCTGGTGAGGAGGGCGGGGAGCTTGATGTGGCGGTCTACGGCGAGGATCTTGGTGTCGCCGGCGACGTAGGTGAGGTGGTTGTCGTGGGGGCGAGGCTGGATTCGGCCGCCGTAGCTGCACATGAGCTTGACCTTGGAATGGAGGGAGGGCGGGGGCTCGTCGAAGGAGTGGTGGTGGTGGTGGTTGTCGGCGTCGGGGTCGCGGGAGCGTGGGGAGGAGTCGCGGGAATCCATGGAGCTAGGGTTTGGGAAATTGGGAGGGAACGGAGAATTGAATTTGGAGAGTGGGAGTGGTTGGTGTGTGAGTGTGTTTTGTTGAGAAAGAGAGTAATGGAAAACGGCGTGACGATAAAAAAAAGGAGAAGAGAAGAGTTTGAGTTTTATGGCGTAGATGGAGATGGTGGTGGGGTAGGCTAGGAGGACCCAAAATCCCCCACTTTCAGATCGTGAGGTACGTCTAATGTTTTTCTTTTTCTTTATTTCTATTTTTAAATAATAATAATATTACTCTCTACCTTATTATTAATCACTTACTAATTTAAAACTAAAAATACGAAACTTTATCATTAAAATATATAAAAACGTGTGTACACCCAATCAAAATACATTCGTCTACGCGTGTCCTTTTCTATAAAAATCAAAAAGTATAAATATTATTAAAAGTCAATTATTATAACAATTAAAGACACGTCTGCTACAATTTATATCAAAGTTTATTATTTGATATGGATATATGACTTTTCAATTTTTTTAATATAATATTTAAAATAAGTTATTTTACACGATTATGTATGACAGCATTGGTGAGTTGAGCTAATTATATAAAAATATAAAATAATTGTATATGTTTTTATTAAATTCTATACTGACGCTTTTCTACCTTATATGTTTTTCTTGTTGTAGTATTTAATTAGAAGGCGTATAATTTAATGACTAGAAAATAGAAAATTTTAATTGCAGAATTAATTCGTTGTATCTAGACGCGCTAAGATGATTAAAAGAATATATTTTCTTTATTAAGTTACAGAATAGCTTTATATTAAAGATTTAAATAGTTGAGAGTATTAAGTTATAACTATCTTATGCCAGTAAATTTGTTGATGGCATTTGAGGAAAAGAAAAATGTATTATATGGCATCCCGCGATTCTAAAAGTTGACAGAAGTTAAAACAATGATATCATTAAAGAAATTAAATATTCTCATTGAATATTTACATTTAAATGAGTATTTTAGTTAATAATACTCGATTCACTTTAATCACACGGTCTTATTATTTGATCACACGTATGTGATATGGTATTCGTATAATTATAATTAATTAGCTACAATTGTAAGATAAATGGACAACAAAAAAGCAAAAAAAATGTATTATCTAACAAATTATTATATCCGATGAATATTTTGTTATATTTTCATTCAAGTATAAACTATTATGTAAAACAAAATTGTTACTTCTATAAACAAATTATTTTTCGAATTATATTTGAGAGAATTCTTTTGGCATAAAAATTATAATTATTTAATATTGCATACTATAAAATGATCCAAGGACGGATACCGCAAGCCCCGGACGCCCTTTCCAATTTTATTTTTTTAATATACATTACATAATAGATTATTATTTTTATTTAAGGGTTTAAGTACATAAAGAATATCTCTGTTATTTATTTTTCAATAAATATTATATCTTTATGATGGAGATCAGTTGTTTCTCCAATAATTTTACGTAATTGTCATTTTACAAATTATAAATAATTATAATCTACAATCAAATTGTCTCAGAATTAAAATTATTTTAAATTCTAATATGTTTTCTTTTAAGTACGGTGTCAAGACTCACCTTTTCATATGAATCTATAACGATATATAATAAAATTTTGTCTTTTATATCCATATTTCATAATATTAATTTACTTTTAATTATTTTATAAATAATTTATTTTTAATTATTATTTTGAAAACCTTTTATATCTTAGATTATTATTTTAAAAACTTTTTTTTACATATCTTATTTTTAAATTTTACATTTAATAACTATTTTAAAAATTAATTATATATTTATTACTGATCTTAACTTAAATTTTTTAAAAATTAAAAAAATGCAAACACACGATGCAACGAGGACTGTACGCTGTAATAGAAAAGTAGATTACATGTTAAAAATGTATTATATTTTTGGCTTTTAAATTTACATTCTTTGTCACCAGTTAACATCTTTCATTTCATTTTCTTTTCTTCCGTTATTTGAAAATAATTTAAAAATAATCTATTTTTAAAGGTTTGTTGACTCTTATTATCTCTAATAGATAATTTGAGTAATGTGATTTATTCAAATTTAATTGATATTTAGAATCTAATTAATACAAAAATTGGTTAACAAAATTACATTTTTTTTATTAACTTAGGTTTGATAATATCTGAGTTTTATTTTCAGATAAGTTTTAAGTAAATAAATAATAGAAAATTCATAATTAAAGCACTTTTGTTGGGATCTCATTTCTTTCATAACTCTATTTTCCTAGAACTTATATTCTCTTAATTTTATCTAAACTTAGAGAATAATTAAGACTACGTGGTATTACCACATTACAATGTTGAGGAAAGAAGGAGATGAAGAACAAAGTAGACTATAAAAACTGTGATCTTGGTAAGTTGTTGTTGAATCCATACTAAAGATTTTTGTTTTATTGTCATTTTCTCTTTGGGTGTTTGGTAAAAGGGAGATATTGGTTGGTGTAGGATTGATAGTTGGTGATTTACTTGGAGTTCTGTCATATTTATGAAAGTGTCGAAGAAAGATTTTGCTTATAAACACGTTATTTTTAAGTAAGGATAGTTAACATTATCTTTTAAATAAAATAAAAAATGATTGTTTTGAAGTGTGAAGAATTTGATTGTGACATTGTGTGTACATTATAACAGATTGTATATTTTTGCATATGATTTTTGAGATAATGGGAATTGCATATGATATTTAAAAATGAATTATTAACAACAGAAATTATATATTTTGGATAATTTCATTATGATATGTGTATCAATCGTGTGGTTGTTTTCTTTCTAAATCTAAAAGTGGTACCCTTAATTAGGTTAGGTTTGATATTGTTCAAATGGTGATTCCTCGCTTCAATGTCAATAGGAACCACTTGAATAAGACTCTCTAAAGCACTTATCATACATTTTTAAGCAATTTCAAAATTTGAACAAATTCAATTTTCTAACTTTTCATTCATCCCATCAACCATATATTAACATATGGATCTAAATGACAAAAGGATATTTAATAATGAATATCTACAAATACTATGTGAAAATACTTATATTAAATATATTCTACCAAAAATTAATATTTAATCTATTTTAACCATCGCAGGTCTTCAAACTTTGTTTTATAGATCAAGATAAATTTAAAACATCTAATATCTGGATATATGCTTGCATTTGAATATGCAATGTACTCTCTCTCGTTTTTTTTATTACTTAAGGTGCTAACTTACATAATTTAGACACTCACGAAAACTAAGATGTCTTAATACACACAATTCACAAACTAAGTAGGCCTAAGCGTCATAAATATGCGAATTAAACAATCAAATCCAATATATCATCTACCAATTCAATAAAATATGTCATATAAAATCTATATATACCTAAACACATTATATACACCAATGTTTAAATCAATTAGAGTTTGTATAGTTTAATCAAAAGATATAATTTATAATAGAGTTCATTAGGTGAGTAAAATAAAATTTGTTGAGTGAATTTATTTAGTAAATTATCTTTGTTGTTCTTTAGTTGAGATTTTATAATTACTAAGTGAAATATAAAAATCTACTGGAAAATTTTAAATTTATTACACAAAACATAATTATTTACATTAAAAAAAATATAACTGAAAGATGGATTCAATAATTTAAAAGTATAAAACAAAATTATTAGAAATATATGATTTTTTTATTGTTATTATTATATTAAATTATCAATATATTTTTATTGTATTAGTGAAGTGATAAAATATATAAATTTTAAATATATTATTTTAACGTCCACATAATTAATGATCTAGATCAATTATTGTAAATGATTATATATGATTATATTTATATATTTTTAAAGTTTGAAAATCAATATATATTAAAATTTTGAATAAAAATAAATTTTAAATTTATTAAAAATTAAGAATTAAAAACATAATTAACCTTTTAGCAACGATAAAATAGTGTAATGAAATTTCTGAAATTATAAAGATCAGACTAATAAATATTTTAAAGCGTAAAATTATTTTAAAGTTAATATTTTAAAATTATATTTGACTCGGATAGGAGAAAATCAAAATTATTCGACGAGATTCTATACATCTTTTTAACCATAAATATTTAAATTCCGGTCGAAGTTTGGTGGGATTTGGTTACGAAATCTCCCACATGAAAAACATTATAGCATGTAAGTGGACCTCTTTGTTTTCCATTTTTGTTTCTTCACAAAATTGTACTCCACATACGGAGGTCCCATAATCTTTTCATGCCGCACATTTCATGGGTCTTTCAACAACACTCACACTACTTAGTTGCAATAACAATAATATATAATCCATAGAATCAACACCGTTTGCAATTTATATATCTTAAAATAATGAATTTATGAATTTATTTTTATATAATGTTTAATTTTTTGCTTTTTATTTATTAATAACTTAAACTCATAATTATATTCCAATACTACCAATATAATTCTCATGTAACAAAATTCATTCAAAACATGTTGTGGATGTCTAAAATATGCACTAGATGTCAAAAGTTTGAGTTAAATAATTTTTTTATCCTCAAATTATTATAAAAAGTTATTTTATTATTAAATTAAATTATAAATTATTTCATACCTAATTAATGTAAAAGTGATCTAAAAAATCTTTTCCAACAAATTACATATAAAATATTTTTCATATTACAAATAAATGATTTTCATAAAAACAAGGGACAGGATAATTTATAACATAATTTAGGATGAAACATAATTTTTTTCATATTTAACTTTAAAAAATATTTATGAAGACATAAAAGTTTAAGACGTTAAATATATAAAATATACCAACATTTTTAAAACATATTTTATAAACCTATTAACTTTTATATGTTGAAAAAATTGAAGAGTCAAACCTAATCAAAATCTAAAGAATAGAATTTGAGTGGGTCCATTTGTGTTTTTTTAATGTATTCCCCGAAAACAAATTTAGAGTAGAAGGAGCGGGAGTTTCTTTCTTAACAACTTTATGAACACCTTAAAAGGGGTGGTTTATTATAGCTTACTCAAGTTTTGAAAATTAGAACTATGCTAACAATAAAATTTAGTGGTTAATAAAAAAAAGACTGAAGTATAGAAATATAGAATTGCATATTCTATTTGTGAAGATAGCTACTTTTAATCAGAAATAAAATGCCGGGATATATAATATAATTAATTATAAATTTGTTAAATTTCAATAGTTACTAAAATACTATCTACAGAAGTAATTTATGGAACATCTTACTTTAATATAAAATTATTGGGAATGGGTTAAAATAGGATGTTCCAATGTTGCCTTAAAAATGTTGTTATAATATTTAGTATATTTATTTTACTAATCTCGTGTATAAATATATAAAAGAACCACTTTAATATTAAAAAATTAGTTTACAATTAATATATGAATCGGTTGTTGCTTAAAAAAAATGCGAATTGGTTTATAAGATTCGTTTGACTTGTTAAGAGGAGAGGAGTTCATTGTTTGACTTGTTAGGAGGAAGAGTTTATTGAAAATGTGACTAAGTATGACACCAAATACTATCTTATATAATATCTTATATAATAGTTGATATAAGACTTAATTGATAATTTGTTCTTTATATTTAGGTTTTTATTATTTTTTTTATCTTATATTTGTTTTTTATTCGATTGAGTCTTAATAAATAGAGTTAGTGTGGTCTTCTTCTTTTTTTCTTTTTTAGTTTGGTGTTAACATTATTTGAAAGGTTGAATAAAATTAGTAATTTAGTCTATATATTTTTCTTCTGACTTAATTGAGTACTTATATTTTTTACACTGAGACAATGAGGTATCTTTTCTATCAGTGTTGTCCTCCACGAATTCTAAGATCGAACCCAAAAGTCACAATTGAGTTCATGTTGTTGGGTTGGACTCCAAACTATGTGTCTAAAAAGTCCAAACTATGTGTCTAAAAAGTCCAACCTAGTCAAATCCACTTAATTTAAGTGGAGAGGGGTTAGGAGTTTTTTAGGTCCAAGAGAGTGTTATTTTCATAGTCTTTTGGAGAAAGAAAAGAGAGAGAAAAATTCTTGACATATTCACCAAGTCACCTCAATAAATTGTGATTCTCACTTCGTTCACCATTGGATTGGCTAAAATTTTGACGGCAGGTTTACGGTATATGGTTTCTTATTTTGACCATTATCAATTCGAGGTATGTGGTTAGAGAAATTAGTCTCGAAAAGTGGTGCTCTATCTTAGGTTTCTATTTCTTTATTCTTCAAAGTAGAGAGCATTGTTGCTTTGATATATTGGTTGATTGTACGCACTTGTTCCTGCTTTTGATTTGACTCTCTTGTACCCATGTTTGATATTAGTACATCTTAATTGACTAGCTTGTGTATGTGAAATTTTTACTTCTCGCATCAAGAAAGTTTTCCACGCTAAAAATATTGGTGTTATCTTTTGTGACTATTAATGTCATTTTCTATTGTTGCTTCTCCTCATATATTTTTACAAATTTTGGAGAATTATATTTCTGCAACCTATTTTGGTATTCTTGGATGTTGTGTTGTGTTGTTATTTCCTTATCACTTTTGTTTATCTCCAATGATATAATAGACATATGAAGATCTTGGATATGTGATATTGGATCTAAAGGAGACCATCTCGATAGATGGCCACCGAAGAAGAAGGGATTGGAAAGAGAAAGCAGGGTTTGAATTCACACAGATCTCTTTCAACGATGTTAATACTGACTTCATGGAAGAGGTCACATTATCTCTATCTAATCAATTGAGATTAGAAAAAATTACAAGGACAAGAATGAATCTTAAACCAAGATTTGAGAACAAAATTACTAATTAAACACTTTATTATGCTAACACGTGATCACTTTCCGAACGATTTTATGCCAATTGAACAAAAGGGCAACATTAACTCTCTTTAACGAATATTAAAACTCATTTAAGTAAAAAACAAATATAAAAACTAAAATAAATCAAATACATAAATGAATTATAATACTAACTAACAAAGTAAAACATAAATTAATCATATTGTATATGTTACAATATAAAAAAAAAATTAGTTTAAAGGATTAAATAATAGTGTTGCCCGCCAAATAGAATAAAACTTAATTAGTCGCATTTAAAATTAATAGAATTTTACTCTTTAGTGAATGACGTATCTTAAGTCAAAACGATTAAAGTATACAGAAAATCTCATCAATAAGCCTTTGTTTTTATTTTAAAAGATTTAGATTATAACTTTAAAAGGAAATAATCTAAAAGACGGTTCAAATTAAGTTTTTGTCCAACTAAATACACGATTTTTTTTTCCGATTAGTCTAAACTAATAACATTATCGATTCCCCAAACAACTAGTCAATCTAATTTGATTCAGTTTTTAAAATCGTATATAGTCTTGGTTCTTGGTGCAGTAGACAAATTCATTAGTGTTGACATAGTAGACACTAATTTGTTATTAATTTTTCAATTTAAATAATTTAATAGTTGTTAAGTCGACGTTAATATGTTTTTATTTCAAAATTTATTTAATTTGGTTTTGACTTAGTTAATGTTAAAACAAAATTTATTTTTAATATTAAGTTAATTTGTGTCGGTTTATTCGATGTTAATGACAATAATTTAATAAAGAAATACAATGTCCATTTTTAATAAAATAAAAATATAAATGAAAAAAAATACGGTGGATTAAGAAAATGAATGTGAAGAAAGGAAACAATGAAAAAGAATGTGAATGAAGAAGATGAAGAGAAAAGATGTAGATGAAAGATATGTATATAGATAAAGAAGATAAATGCGGGTATAAGTCTGTATGAGTGACATGAGTGTCAGAAAATTTATATAAAAAGTGGAAGAGAAAATTTGTGAGTTGATGAATTCTCTCAAGTGAACTGAGTCATTTGTAAAACAACCGATAAGAGATTTTGTCGGAAACAACCAAAAAGAGATTCTCTCGAAGACAACTTAAAAGGGGATCCTCTAATGTACTCAGCTGCTAACAAACATTCTGATAGTTATATGATTCCTTAACCAAAAATTGCATTAGTATAAATATTTTGTTATGCATGATTGTACACAAATTCAACTACAAATTTCACAAATGTTGAGTTGATTAAACATCGAATACAATGGTTATAACTCTCAAATATGATCAAGTGTACACACAAATAATCTGCACGTCTTGTTCATACAAATAAGGATACACATACTTTCTTATGTTCCATAATACTAAACCAAGTTAATACCTTCATCTTAGTCATCTAAGAATCTAGCAATCAATCCCTTGAATAATGTCACTTGATTCGTACATTAAAAACAAAACAATAACAATGCCCCGAAAAAGGAATTTTGAAAATGATCCTATGATTGAGTTTGTTCCGGTGAAACAAAAAATTGAATCCTTGCTAGTAAATGCAAGTAAGAAGGAATCATATTATACTAATGAAAATTCCAGTAGAGGACTAATGATGACAAATAGGAGCTAGGTTTGTTCCGCCTAATCCCAGAATGTTTCTAGTCTGCAGCTTCACTGGGAACATCAGGGCCACGAGGAATCTTGCCAGGATAGTTAGTAGTTGATTCACTTGATCCAATCATACTGCAGGTATAAATACTCAAATGAATTTTGTGCGTAAGATTGAATAGAAGTTGTGTTGTGAAAGTAAAATGCTCACCCTCTATCAATGATGACCATTGAACGCAGCTCACAATTTGTAAAGCTGTAAAACAGAATTGTCAATCAGTCTAATGAAAGTCGAACACTTGTAGGGCTTACAAACAATTAGTTAAGGTTACCATATTCTTGAATGATTATAATTGATTCTTAGTGTTCAGGAGACCTTTTCAAAACATACTTTATTTTTTATTATCCAACCATTATCGATTAGTTAAGGGAAATACTTACTGTTTGCATATTTCACTCTTTATATTCGGGTGACAATCTTTTCCAAAAGCACGAAGGGTATTAAACAGAAAACTGCTGTGGGTAACAACTGCTATCTCCTTCTCGTTACGTGTCCACAACCTGAACCAAAAAAAGATGTCAGATCTTTTGGCTGTAACACTTCTGCTGCTAGATGACACTTGCAACAAATAATTGTGTAAAACATATTCAAGCTGGGAGAGAAAAGGTAAGAATGTGAGAACCATCTAAAATGTAGATTTTGACCTCATTTCTAAGTCACATTCTCACATTCTTTAAAATCTAAATATGAGGCCACAGAAACTGCAAACAAGTGTTTCAGATGCAATGCAAAAAAAACAAGGCAAAAATCTCAGCAAACACTCGAAGTCATCCAAACCAATACATCTTTCTTTTTGAATTTAAATTATGCAAATATGAAAGAAGCTTAATTTGTGTTTGCTCGTGCCTCTTTGTTCTATGCCTACCTTTTTGTTCAGCAAGATTAATCTTTCTGTTAAATATGCATAGTGATTGACAAGAAACATGCATAAAATTATTTAATCCCGCTTACCATTCCAAAAACTTCAGGCCCCTAGCCGAAACTGCTTCTACCTTCTCTCTGACGTCGGGTTTCCACAAAATGTCTTCCTCACTCTCAATCTAAACATATTTCACATTAAGCATGAATTTTGTTCAACCATGTTCTTCTATTTATCTTTTGGCAACCAGTGTGCATCAGAACAAACTTGATTGTTAAAAGAAACACTTACAAGTGAAAAATCAATTGCTGGAAACATATTCCGGTACTCGCTGATGGCTCTTCTCTTATCACAAGGATGAACTCCCTGTATTACAAAAATAAAGCATTATTTGTATAGCGAATGAATTTAAAACGATACGAGGGAGGTATTTCAATTTTTTTTCCCTCCTCGTCTTAATTAAATCTTGTCGCTAGTTACAAGTTCATTGGCCACATACATATATACACAGAAATAAGTAACCTCTACTAATTGTTTAATGAAACGGCTATTCAAAAAGTTTATACAGTGCAAACAGCAGATTATAAAATAATTCAAAGAAGCCATATTCACTACATACTACAATAAACCAACCAACTTTGAACAGTTTAAGAATTCAGGAGACCTTGTTGGAGATGTCATAATCAGACGTAACATAAGAACAAACATAACTGGGCAATATTTGAACCAAGTATAACTTTTTGGGGCCGTTTTAAACTCTCGGAAAGCTTATATAATGATTTGAAGTTATTCAGTAAAGGAACACACAGAAAATGCTCGAAAAGATGAGACTGGAAGACACAATGTTCATCATTTTCCTTGAGCAGTGTTAAAGCTCGAGATGACGGTCAATGGTCTAGTAGCCAAATTGTAAACTCAGGTGGTTTATCTGTATTTTTTTAATTTTAGGAACCCTAGGGAATGATTTATGTAAATCAGTTTATTCAATCACCCAAACTGCAAAGCAAGACAGTACTTATCATGTTGTGTAGCATTTATTTATAATCCTCATTGCATAGTAACATACTATTTGCTCTCGGCAAAGCTCCACCGCTATAAATGGAGGGCAGTTCAGACTAGAAACTGCAAGATGATCACTCTGTCCGACATTTTCCACCATAAGAGGTTGTTCACTAATCCCATCAGTGTATACTTCACCACCAAAGACTCCAACTGCTGTTTGCATGGTCCTGTAATGTAATAATTAGCAATTTCAATTCACAATAGCTCTAAACACATAAGGATTCTATTTTCTCACTAAATGAAAGACATTTAAAAAAGATTTCTTCACACATACCATCAATTTATCGTATCAACTAGGTCAAATTCTATCTCAACATCAATAATTAAACTAAAGAATCCAAACATAAAACATAAAAGATATGGCTGATATTGTTTCCAACTTCTCTTAAATTTAAAGAGATATTAGAAGTCCCTTCCTAAAATTCATATTGTGATCATGATTTAAACGAAAGAAGAACATGAAAGACATTACAGTAACATGAGTCAGAAATAAATATACAAGCACCAATATAACAGACCGGCAGACACAATGTGTTGAAATTCAAAAACTAATGTCAGATAGTTTCCCTAATTATCCCAATATTTATGTTCTATTGTTACAAGTCAGGTTGCAGAAGAAACCATAATAACCTGTTCATACATGACCAACCAATAATACATTTACGTTTTTACAAACTATGTCCTAATATTCTGTCATTCTGGCTAATTTCTGGTGTTATATCCACAGTTGTCTGATGGTAACATATCTCGTCCCTGCTTTGTGAAGGACCTTTTACACATTTCATAAATATGTTTATATAGAACAATAGATAACACACATTCTTTCAACTTATCTTACCAATAAACATCATTGCCAGACATGGTTCATATTACACACTTGTTCAGATGTAAATTTTCAACAAGACCATAAAAGAAATAACAGAATCAAAGTGATACATATCACAGGAAAATTCCAAATAACAATTTAGTTATACCTTAACAATGGGGAAACCACAACAAGTTCGACAGTTTTCGAAAGTCCAGTTGCCTTTACATGTTTTCGCAGATTATCAACCTGTCAGAGCCACAAAGCGACGTTTAACGACCAACAATTGACCAGGGAAGGAAATAAGTGGATAAAGAACATTGTTATTGACTAATTGTTTCTTTGATAGGAAATCACTTTGAGAGGAATTCTGCGTAACTTTAAAACCAACCAGAAATACTCGAAAACATGACGTTAAATAAATCTGCCTAGCAACTACCTGGTTCCAACCGAGAGGGGTTAGGTGTGCATCAAAATAATCGTAAGACATGTATTCATCATGGTTCTTCTCTCCTGCAACATTATGAACTCCCTGAGCATGTCTAACCTGTGTACAAAAGTTTACAAGACATTAATGCCATAGAAAGTGATCCAAATGATGAATTATCTCAAGAGGAAGAGTAAACCATGCACAACATCTATGGTAATTTTCAGTTTAAGAGTCATACCATTTGATCTTATTTTACTTTACTTTGGCCCCTTCTTACCACATCAGTTTTAAAATCTTTTTTTTGAAAGCTTTTATAAGACCTATACTTTTAAAATATTTTATTTACACTTTAAACATGTACAATCTTTCCATGGTGAAAAGCATTTTTTTTTTATTTCTCAAGGTCTTTAAGACCTTCCCATGTCACATTAGAATCCTCCAATGTGAATTTCTTATAAGACCTATGCTTTAAACTTAAGATTGTGACTATTACTCTTTCATTGAAGATGTTCTAAGATCTGTGACTGAAATACCTAGTTTAAGGAATTTAGTCTGCATGAACTGAATTCCATGTACTCATCCTTACTTTTTGAAAGATCCCAATATATTAAAGAGGAAAAGCAATAAAAAACTGGAACGAGTAAGTTGCTTGCACTGGGAAATCTGTGAATGTCAGTGATTCGAATAACTTGGAAAAAGAAGGAATGAAACTTCAGTGAAGAGCCCGTTGAAAATGGATGACTAATTTGAATAACTTTGTCTTAAATTTTTTAGTTATTTAAAATTTTTTTTGACAGATAAAGCATGTATGCGGTACATGTATGAATTGATCTTACTAGCCTTTTATGAAATAAACGAGTAAACCATAAGCCAGTACCTTCACCAGTTCATTTTAAAAATATTGAGAAAAACAAATATGATTGAAGGATAAAATTGCAACAAACCAGGTGAACAGTTTTGCATCGGTGCAAAGGATAGAGAATTTGACCTGCAGCATTATCCATACCTGCAATTACATAAAAAAGAAAACAACAAAAAAGAGTTACCAAAGAGGGCACCAAGCCGGATTTATAAAATGCAAAGCTATACGCCTTTGTGATGTTTAAAGAAAAGATAACCTAAACAGACAAACCGAATAGTCAGCTTTTGTAAGAAAAGCTAAGATACGCCGCAGCAAACAGTTTTTAATTCCCAAAAGTTGCAAGCTAACACAACAGCATATAGGGGGAAAAGGACTTAAAAAGCATAAGTTCTTTTCTAGCTAAAGAAAAATATATGGTTTGATTATTACATCTCTATAATGCAACGAATGTCAGGTGGCTTTCAAGAACGTCGACAATGACCATCAGTGTTGAATTCTTTATTTTTGTTGTTTAATTAAAAAAAAAATGGAAGCAAGAGAGATCAAATTGAAGACCACTTAAAGGGTGAACCCACATCTCTAATAGTAAAAGAATAAAAACAAAAGTTAGGTCGGCCAAACATAATATCATAATATTATAATACCATCAACTTCTTCGAAAACCAAATTCTCGATATATGATCATAAATCCTTTAAAAAATGTTAAAAAACGTATGTTCCTCCTCCCCATCCCTACTTCACAGGATTCAATCGTGCGATCTACACTTCTCACTGGTGCCTCTTTTAAGAACGTTCTTCGCAGTAAAAGAATATGATAACAAATAATAAATTAACGAGGATTGTTTGTTGAAAATCTTCACGCTCAAGGATCGCTGCGGTATAAACGGATAAACTTAAAAACCGAATCTAGTTCTGCTCCGTGAGATCTCAAAAATCGGAAACCAATACTAGAATTTTGGAATTTGGAATCCGAATCAAACAGTAGCTAATAAAATTATTCTCGACACACATGTCATTAACGTCTTTAACAAGCTTTTTCTATCCGACTGAGGAACATTTCCTAGAACAAAGTAGCGCAAAATTTCTGGTGCAAGCAACAAACGAAGTTGGATTGAAGGAATACAAATCAAATCGATAAAAGAGTAACGAAAACGATGAAAACGACACCGTCGTCATTTGACGTACCAGAAGAAGAATCACGTGATGCGAGAAGAGAGTGTTTCAACTGCAAGCCAGAAACGAAAAGCAGAGGAAGCGTGAAGAGTTTGACGAGTGAGTAGGAAGACGAAGTGCAAAATCTTACTTTCTTTTCTTTTATTATTTTAATAACTTCTTTCATTTTTTGTGACAGCTTCTTTTATTATTGCAATCTAACGGTTGACAGTTAATACTGTACACTTACACTGTTATTCCCTGAATATCTTCGGCATATTCTAAACCAGTGTCTTAAATATTGAAAATTTCGTCGGTATTACTAATGATATTAAGATAATCATATTTTAAAATACAGATATTTATTTTAAGATATAGATATCGATAATTTTTCTCACAATTTTACGTGGTACCTGATTAAGTATCTTTATCTTCTTTTTTTTTTTTAATTTTTACATGTGCATTCTTTGAAAGAAAGCGGCAGAGAGCTCGAAAACGTGAGTGCACATTATTGAAGTTGAGAATAGCTTCTTCGTAGTCCTCAATTCATGATCTTCGTCGTCCAACTCTGTTTTCCTTCTTCGATCCATATTAATGTAAAAACCCTTCTTTTTCTTCGTCACAAAGGTATAGTTTTTTTCATTGTACATGAAAGGTTTGTTGGTTCGGTCTCCATATCCATTTGTGTGGAAATGAGCAATTTTTGTTGTAGTGTGTAAGAGCATGGTCACACTAGTGGTTTTAGACATTGGCTTTGGTCTTTGTTGTGGAATGTAATCGAGCTCGTTTCTTCGAAAGCTTCATAGTGGTAAATTTTATTTATTTTTTCATATTGGTTATGATGATTATGTCCGTAAAAAGAAAGATTGTAGATGGGTTCTTATTTGAAGTGTGGGTTGTTTAGGTTGGAGTTAACCTTTTGTGTTGTTATTTTGGTTGTTGTTGTTTGTGAAATGCTTCCACCCACATCTTTTCTTCATTAAGTCTTATAATTAAGTTAGTGTATTGAATTTGTGTAACCCAGTTGGGTTTGGCGCTTTGCATATCACTATGAAAGTAAAATTTCAGAAGTTTGTGGATGTATAAGATTGTGTTTAAAATACTTTATTATATATCCTAAAAATTATTAAATTTCATTTAAGGACCCCTCAGATACAGCCTAAGCCAGTGTCCTCACGAAATAGTTTCTGATCCTCAATTTGGTTCACATATTGGTGTTAGCTTATGTAGTAAACTATAAACACATATTTGCTTACTTAAAACTTAATATATACGAACTCATGGTTTATGATTTGCACATTAGTTACCTTTTGTAGTTATAGTTGAGGATGGATGATATTGACCGATTGATTTATTGAGTAAACTTCAAATGAAAATATGTGCCTACTATTGACTTCATAACTATGAAATCATCACTGATTTGCACATTACATATCCATTTTACTTAAAGTTCAGCAGGAACCATTTATATCGATTGCCTTATTGAGTAAACTGTAAATCCACATATGTGCTTACTTAAGAGTTAATAACGCATTGGAGAGTTATTTCAGAGACGTTAAGAATAACACATAAGCTTGAATGAAAAGTCATTCGAGAGCTATCTCAGACACTTAAGAATGACGCATAAGCTCATATAAAAAACAATTTCCTTTCAATGGTGAGTAAAGTGATTGATCTCCTTTCTCTCCCATCAAAATCTCCCTCTTATCAGAACTCCTAATATTCAAACAATGATGCAACAACTCGAATCTTTAAAGCCTAATACTTTAACTTGGAGATAAGGCTTTGATGAAGCTCACATCGAGACAACTTACAAAAGCTAGCCATAGCTCAGCCAAGAAGCCAATCAGTGCCGCAACAAGCACGCCTTACACACCAATCAAACTCCCAAGACTAAGGAGACTTATGTACCTACTCGACCTAATAGATGATGTTAAGTAATGCGACCCAACCCAATAAGGCCCAATTAGCCTCGTCACCAAAAAGATAACAAAATATAATATTATAAGATACATCTATTGGGGCAAATATTCACATATTAATGATAATTATGACAAATCTCGGTAGTTTGATTACATCTTGATACTCCTTGATATTAAATATTTACAGGATATTTGGTATATCAAATAAGGTATCACATTATTATTTATTATTGCTTATTTGAGGTATGTTGTTATTTGTACTCATATTGTTTTATATTACATTACATGTTTTATCACATAGATCCATGACCCAAAATGCCCTTTAAATACATCTAGTATTATCAAAGAATACAGACTCTCTTATACTCGTTCTCTCTCACTTAAGATTCAACCTCTCTTACTGACCTAAGTCTCGGCTAGTCTTTTGCTGGTGGATCTTCCTTGTATTCCCATTAGGGATGTCAACGGGGCGGGTAGGGTACGGGTAGTAGTTCCCCCGTACCCTACCCGCTGGATAAATATTCGCCCCGTACCCGTACCCATATCCGTCGGGTATCCGTTATGCGGGTACCCGCCTATTTTTTTCATATCCACGGGTACCCGTTGTTATTTACAAAAATATTTTAAAAAATAAATATTTAACCATAATTAGTGTTTGGATCAACAAGTCCACCTTCTCCGATTGATTCTTGAAAAACAAACAAATAAAAAATCACTAACAATTTATATCGTAGTTTATTTTTGAATGAAATATTAAAGAAATTACTAATTTCATCAATGTCCACATCTTGCAACATTTTATAAAGTTTCATGTTGTCCAATTTTAATCTAGAAGAGCCTGAAAACATAAGAAGTTCATTAAAAATTTCTAACAATCACTTGATTAAAATATCTAAGTAAAAGTGTTAATTTCATTACCTTCCATGTTGGTCCATAACTAATCTTGGACACACATCAATGCCTCCAGAGTATCTAGAAGTAATCTACGTGGGATAAGAATCCGACCACCATTACTGAATGAAGACTCATAATGTTTTTTAGTAGTATACATATACATATATATATATATATATATATATATATATATATATATATATATATATATAAAAATATTTTTTTTATTTTT
>Ga0099822_1002183_pt1 | contig 24134 bp, 13 predicted proteins | sample CowpeawhiteBW_FD_76839 | JGI IMG/M metagenome (GOLD analysis project Ga0099822, IMG submission 76839) | Root nodule microbial communities of legume samples collected from California USA - Cow pea white BW | ecosystem: Host-associated > Plants > Roots > Nodule | place: USA: California | collected... | reverse complement strand
GACATGCAAAAGCTCACAAAGTGTACCTGAACGATTTTTCCTTTTTCAGCTACTGGACCTTTGCCCTCAATCAAATCATAGTATTTCAATCCATCAGCTGAGTTAAACATCACAATTAAACATTGTATTTAGGATAAATAAACTGAACTTGTTGTTGTCTAATTAAGTATAACTACAATTAAACTTCGTTTGGCGAAACAGATAGAGATTTGAAAGAAAATTGACGGTAATAGAAAAAGAGGAACTAACGAGTAGTGAGGTATTCCTCTTGGGGAATTGTCTTCTTGTTGCGTCTGGCCTCCGCCGGCGGAGAGAGCAGAAGGAAGGTGAACGGCAACGATGAAATGAGAATCGCCGTGGATCTTCTGGAACCAGAAACTGAGAGTGGCATGGCGATTTTCGTTGACCTGATTCGCTTTGAATTTGAAAGCATTACACCTCATAATCAATGCTCCAATTTGTTTAATGTATGAGAGACTATGCATATATATATATATATATATATATATATATATATATTAAAGTGGAAAAAAAAATGGTAATTGATAATGCAAGAAATGGACCTTTGAGGTGCATTGGGTTGGGAAAGAATGAGAAGCCTTGGATAGGAAGCTGGTGTTTGTGGGGATCCTTGTGGAAGCTAGAGCAGAACGAGAGGCCATGCCTGCAACAACTCTGTGTATTATTCTTTGCAGATTGTCACAGAACAAAAGGAAAATTATGGTTGCTGGGGGAGTAACGGGAATGAGTGGTGAATAAAATATTATAAGAAAATCTATGTGATAAGATAATGTTTGGAGCTCAAAGTTTTTCACAATACAGGGAAAAGAGAAGTGGCATCATACAGGGAAAATTTGGAATTTATAATTGATTTTATTAGTGAAACAAAATCATTTTATTAATATTAACCTTATAATGTTTTGTTTGAATTTGAAGTAAAAAGAAGAAGAAAGAATGTTAAAAATGTCATTATTTAAATTATGAAAAAGAAAATAAAAGATAAATGAACAAAAAGTTTGTATTTTGGTTGATGCAATAGAATAATTTTGTTAAAAAGTTTATAAAATACACTTTATAGAATATAAATTAGAGTTAAAAAAGATCAAAATAAAAAGCTAATATCAAATTATGTTTTAATATAACAAATAATATGTTAAAATATATCATATTGTAACATTATATTTTATTTATTATTTGAATATTGTTTAAGTATTTATTTTATTATACTTTTATATTAAAAAATTGATATTTTTATATTTGATATATAATCTTATAAAATATTAACAATATAATTATTATAAAATTTTTCGTATCCAATCTTCAACAATAATAAAATATTTCTAATTAGTCTTTTCATATAATCCCCGACCGTAAGTATCTTATCATGATTTACTTATTTCTTTACAAATCATAACAATACAATGTGGAAAATTTACTGACAAATATTCTCTTTTTTTTTTTCGTGTTTTGTGTCTTTCTTTTCGTGAGAATGGCGAATGAAGCACAAAGAAGACATGGTAGTAGCTGTAAAAGCGAACTCAAACCAGTTATGGCGATGTCAGGGAGAGAGTGAGTCTTATGGTGAACACTGAATTATTCCCAATTTCCCATCTAAGTTACAGCAGTAATAATTGGCCTTGTTTTTATGAGTTATGTAACTCTGTCACAAGAATTAAGAAATGCAATATGAATCAATATATATGGGTGGTATTCATGAACATGAATCACGCCAAAACTTATTATTGGCTGCAGATAAATTTAAAACTTGGAAAATCTGCCCTCAGACACTGTCTGTCTGAACAAGATCCTTCTTTTTCACATGATATGTTTAACACAAGGTAAAGGTAAAGAAAGAGTAAAAATGGGTTGCTTCTGCTAATGGCGATCCTCTATTCATAAACTTTGCATTCCTCATCAGCAGGGTTTGTCTCGCAGAATTCCTCCAATGGGTCTCCACTCCCTGCTTTTGCTGTTCCTGGCCACTTGCTTGCTACTAGATCTGCCAAATCCACCACTCTTTGGCTGCGATCATCAAAACACAATGATGTTAAGCTTTTATGTTGGAGATTCATATCAAACAGAGATAAGACGAGTTTATAATATATAACTGGGTGTAAACTTTATGTTATAAACCGATTTTATAAGATTGAGTTAAACTTAGAGTCCAATTCATAACACATGTAATTGTATGAGTCTAAAAGTGAAGTGACTAACCTGTAACCCCATTCATTGTCATACCAAGCAACCACCTTAACCATGTCATCTCCCATGACCATGGTCAAGGAGGAGTCAATGGTGGAAGAAACATCAGAGCAGCGGAAGTCAATGGAGACCAGTGGAACATCACACACATCCAAAACACCTTTCAGTGGCCCCTCTGCAGCCTTTCTGAATGCTCCATTCACATCTTCAGCAGTGAGACCCTTCTTCTCAACATTCACGACAAGGTCAACAACTGAAACATTGGGTGTAGGCACACGGAGTGCAATTCCATTCAGCTTCCCCTTCAGCTTTGGCAGCACCAGAGACACAGCCTTCGCAGCTCCAGTGCTGGTTGGGACAATGTTCAGTGCTGCAGCCCTCGCTCTTCTCAAGTCACGGTGTGAAGCATCCAAAAGCCTCTGCACAACCAAACACATGCACATTCCTTTATCAGCAAATGTTAATTCTTAGTTTTGTTAGCAGGCAGAGTTGTTGATCCTACAACCTCTTCCATTTTTCCTTTCAAACTCAGACATGTAAATCATTGTCATATAATTACAAATGCATAGTCAAAACTAGTGGTTGATCGATCTTGTACCTGGTCTCCTGTGTAGGAATGAGTGGTTGTCATGGTTCCCTTCACAATTCCTGAAAACATAGACCAAAGGGAAGTGAGTTTGATTTGAGCATGTCACATCTCTCTTAAATAATAACTTCCAGTGTGATCAGTGTTTGCTTACCAAACTCTTCATCCAAGATCTTCACAAATGGAGCAAGACAGTTTGTGGTGCAAGAAGCATTGCTGCACATTGAAGAAACAATAAGAAAAAACAAAAAAACAATGTTTCATTGACAGGGACAGAGCAAAACCTTGGTTGCTGTCACAGACCTTATAATGTTAGAGATCTCATGAGTGTAGTCCCCTTCATTTACTCCAACAACATAAGTTGGAATGTCAGCACCCTTTGCAGGAGCAGTGATGATAACTTTCTTAGCACCTGCTTGGATGTGTTTGCCAGCACCAGGGCCATCCACAAACACTCCAGTTCCCTGAACAAAAGTTCTTCCATTTATTAGTAAACAAATTTTCACTTCATTACAAGATGTTTAAGGTAAATCAAGTAATGGAGGTTACCTCAATGACAATGTCAATTCCTAGTTCAGCCCAAGGAAGCTTCAGAGGATCCCTGCTTGAAACAACCTTGATGGGCTTGCCATCAACAGTGATGGTTTCATTGTCTAGTATCTTCACATCTGCTTTAAAGGTTCCCAGCATAGAATCATATTTCAACAGGTGTGAAGCCTGGATCATATGTGAAGCACAATCAGTGAAATTTCAATATCTCTGCCAACAAAACCAGCTAAGCCAGGACAGTTAAAGACTTACATTCTTGACACCACCACTGTCGTTGACAACAATAACATCAAGGGGCGAGTCTTTTCGGCCGTGCCAGCAACGAAGAAAGTTTCTACCAATTCGTCCAAAACCATTGATTGCCACCTTCAACTTGGCCACTGTTTCTCCCCTCACAGGAGTTGATCCATTGGTCTGCTTTTAGTTTGCAAATTAGAAGTAGAAACATACACAAAGAATAATTAAGAAGCCATGCATTTTGAGCAGCGTTATTCACACAACTGTTACATTCTTCTATTCAAAAATACTTTTCATTACTAAAGATACCAGTAATACCATAAAACATGTACGACAAAGTCTGGTTAAGAAGTATTTATTATATCTCATATTTCTCACTAGCTTAACATTTTTCGTTCATCTTTCACGGTTAAGATAACAAATTCTCTAAGTCAATCTTACAAAACTAACTCGTAAATTAAGATTTGTATTCAATTATATGTTCTGAATTGGCCTCATCTGATATTGTTCCAACAGTTTCTACAGTGATAAGAGACTAACCTTGGGAGTGAGTTGGGCAGCGACGGTATCAAAAAAGGAAGATTCCCTAGCATTGTTAGCGTAGGTGACACATGAAGAGGATCTCAGCCCAGAGAATTCTGTGACCTCAAGTCTCTGCAGAAGGTAAGTGAAATGTATGAGTGAAATGGTATTAAAGTGAAAGAAGCAAAGATGATAATTGATAATGGAAGAAATGGACCTTTGAGGTGCATTGGGATGGGAAAGAGTGAGAAGGCTTGGATGGGAGCCTGGTGTTTGTGGGGATCCTTGTGGAAGCTAGAGCAGCATGAGAGGCCATGGCTGCAACAAGGGTGTGGCAACAACTATGTGTGCCAATGCATATATCAACAACAAAGTTGCATTTCCTCCTCTTGTTTTATTCTTTGCAGATTGTCACAAAAGAAAATTATGGTTGCTGGGGAGAAACGGGAATGAGTGGTGAATAAGATGAGAGAAAATCTATGGGATAAGATAATGTTTGGAGCTCCATGTTTTTTAATATTGTCACTTCATATTTTCAGCCACGTATCGTTATTGTGGCCGTTCATTAATTTCCCAACAGTGTCCCTTGCTATATATTATAAGGAAAATGTTTTTTTTTTTCTTTTTTTGGCCTCAAGAGAAGGGAAAAGAGGGTGCCATCGCAAAGCGTACTTTGCATCCACACGTTTCCGTGTACAAACTATCTGCTGCTAAGTATCTCCTGTTTTATATGGGAGTTTTAAGTTTAATTATTTTTCGAAATTAAATAACTTACATAGATAAAAGTAATTCAAATTAGGATACAGAAAATTACAAGTAATTATTTTTAACCTAGTGAAATTAGTGAAACATAAAATATTAAAAAAAATTGAACCGATAATGTGAGACTTTTTTTAAAAAATATTTTTAAACAATCACGTGAGAAAAATACTTTACAACAGAAAGCACTATCACTTTTAAGAGTGGGGATTTTTAATTTCATTGTATAGGCACGAAATAAATCAAACAGTGTAACATAAGAACAAGGTGAAAAACTATAACTATTTTTTCTTTTTAATTTAAGATTAAAGTAATTTGGAAATATTAAAAGATAACTTATTTAAAAAATGACAAAAATAAACTTGTATTCCCTCAAGACTAACGTAAAATGTGTCGAGGTATTTCTTGTAATAAAAATTATAATTGGAAGTAGCAACAAATTGTTCAACACTTCAATGCTGCCTTGTAGCCTTATCTCCAATTTATACTGTATGTATTTTATTTTACTCCTTGGTAAGAAGACTGAAGCAAACACGAAACAAAGCCTTAATTAGTATTTTCAGTAAATCACCCATAATTTTCAGCAGCATTACCTTAATTCATGAGTAACAAGAATTTGTGAAGTAAAAGATAACAGGTACCGTTTTATTAGCATGAAAAAGTCAATTTAATTTTGATGCAGTATAGAATTATATCAATTTTTATTTCAGGATAATGCTTGTTTAAATGTTATTGTCTAAGTACGACTAACAGCATAAACCTATAGATCAACATTATCGAATTCATGGTGACAGCAAATGTGACAAGATCCTAGTATTGTGTTCACTATCTAGAACAATCATCAAACCTGGATTATTAAAAGATCCGACCACAAAACGACCAGCGTTGCTCCAGTTCCATGCCCATCATGGAAACTTTTCAATATAAATAAATGGCTGATAGAACACAAGAAATCAGCCATAAAAGCGTACTTTCCCACAGTAGCGGCAGTCATTAGCAGAAAACCAGTGAGTTTATTATTAAGAAGAAAGAGAAAGATATTACAATAAAATCAAAATACATTTTGTACCAATAAAAGATTTTTTAGTGAACAGAGCAATGGCACATTGTATACTATGAGATCACAGCAGTCTCATGTGGCAGCTTCAATTTCATCAGAATTAATAGCTACTCCATTTGTGGCCTCCTCTGAACGTAGCTGTGCAGAAACATCATCTATGGCAGCATTCAGTTGTTCAATCTTCTCAGCCAGAACTTTCCTGGTTTTCTGCAAATCAAACAAGCAAATTTTGCTAGTCATTGAACTGATAATACCCTCTCTTAGAATCAACATGTTGCAGTAACTACAGATGCAATTCCCCACATAGTATTAGGACATAATTGAACAGTAGAACGCCAAAGTAAAATTGATAAGAACTATGAAACTAATCAAACGACAGTTATGGCCTCCAAGCACAAGCCTACAGCAATATTGGCAAGTGTCCTTTATAAGATAAACATGATGGATGGTATCAAGAGCAAGCAACTGCTCACCTCTAAAGCCTTTTCCTCATCATATATAAACTTTGGCAATTTTCTCATCAACTCCTTCCTGTCAGCTCCAGCTATGGCCTTGCTGATCTGTGGAATAATAAAATAATAATAATAATAATAATAATACTCAAGCAACAAAAAGAATACCGATCTCCATCATATAAATTTTGAAGAAAAATTTACAATGCAGGTCCTGGTATCTTTAAATTTTAAAACATGTGCATATCCAACTACTTATATTTATCCTGCATACATTGTTGACCGGATAAATAAAAGCAGTTAACCAATTTAATTTCAGTATGTAGTCACATAACATAATTGAGGAGTTTATGAGCAAGAAAAACATCTGAATGTATCCCGTTAAACACCAATATCTAGCACCTGAAAAAGTATATTTCAGCAACAAATACTACCTGAGGTGCATATACGCAACCAAGAGTGCCAACTATTAATCCTCCCAAGACAAACCCACCAACAAATATACCAGCACTGCTGGGCCTTCCACCATCACTGCAGTTCCACAGGAAGCAGAGGTCAGGTTAATAACAAATATTCAAACAACTTCCACAGTCAACTCTTTTTCTCATTCAAGAATATTTATGGTGTTCTGTTTCTTCCTCTTTTAGCTATGTTTTCCTCTTAGAGTCATGAACTTGTGATTATTATTTGTGGCAGTGATGTGAAGGCATATATCAGATAATAACAATGATTATAAATGTTTAAAGGGTTTGATTTTCATGCTTTGTCAAGAATTTTACACTGTGGACCAATCAGAAATCATTCTAGATACAGCTTTTAAAGTAGTTATCAAGTCTATATTTACACGGTTATAATTGGACGAAGTATAAAACTCCTTTTAAATTGTTAGTACATTTAAGTTAAATTAATATTTAAAATAATACTCTTGATCAAACATTCATTTATTTGAGTCCAATTGTGACCAAACAAAAGTTCCCAAAAAAGGTTCTTAACCATGTTTCTGTTCACAACTTTATCTAATCAACACTATCATGTATTGTTTGCATAACAACTACTCCCTCTGTTCCTTTTTAGGCGCTTTTCTTACAAATTTTGATTTTACAAAACTACCACTTTCAAAGTTCAACATGGCGTTAATTGATCTTTTTCTTTTTCATTTATACCATTATATTTCACCTAATATTTAATTAGTTTACACATTGTTATTATCTACAGATGAAATGGATTGAATAGAAATCTTATAAATATTATATTAAAATCAAGAAATCTATTACATTTATTGGTTAAGCAGTCATAACAAAGTCACAAGAACAAAAGAAATACCTATATGTAGCTTGGATTGTTGGGGGCCTTCTTGCTAAAGACGTTTGCATTCTCCCTTGACGATTTAGATTCAGACATGAGTTGTATGGTTTAATCTTGACCAGAGAGTGGTCCACCTTGTTTATGGACGATGCTGGTAAAAGTTTTTGCAACAGTAGAGGAGTTTTAAAACAAAATGCTCGATTAGGAAAAAAAAACACACACACACAAACAAACGTAAACGAGTCTAGTTCCACAGTATAGAAGCTAGCAAGCGAGACATGTTCTTTCGGGTTAAAAGAATAATAAATGGAGGAAGCAAAAATATAGAAAGCACCACTAATGTCGTACAGAAATATGCCAACATTGCATGAAACAAATCCACAAAGCAAATCTTAAATATCACGCATCTCCCCCCCTTCCCCGACAAACAAGAAGCAAGAAAAACAAGAACCGAATAGATTATCTTAACAGGTAACAGACAATTTGCGGCATGGTGAAATCCAAGTCGTTTCAGAACACAGACCCCAAGAAAAGCTCGTGATAAATCAGTGAGACTGTGATACCCTAATGAGCCTTGGAAAAAAAAAGCATACAAATTTAAAGAAATTTGCGGTTGTGATTGTAGTGAGATCGAAAGGGAGTAGCAGAATTGTAAAACCCTGGATTAAGTAGGCGAATGTGCAAAGAAATAAGGGGAAACGCTTTTTGGGTTATTTATGGCTCGATTTTGCTATGAACAGGTAAAAATTTGAAATCTTGGAAGTGATTAAAGAGAGATAAAGCGAAAAATGAATAATCTTGAAAAGGAAAAAGGAAGGATCGGAGAGAAAGAGAAAGAAAGATACCAGATTTGGTTAGAACGAAGGAGGTGGGAACAGCAGCAGCCATGGAATTGGTGAGTGAGTGTGATCACGAAGAAGTTTCGATAATATCAAAGCTTCGATGTAAGGTAAGTAAGTAAGTAACACTTGTTTCTTTCTTTTCTTTTTCTCTTCTCTTCTCTTCTCTTCTCTTCTTCTCTCTTATGTATATATCTCAAATCACTGCCTCGTGTTCGCTTCAGACAACTGCTTCCGGATATAACCATCTCTCTCTAATTTTTCTTTTCTTTTTTTCTTTTCCTCTAAATATCCGCTCATAATAAAAATATTTCACTGTTTTTTTCTAATTGTTTTTATGAAAAAATACGTTTAAAATTAGTTGACAGCATGTTTTTTAAACTGAAATTGAAACATGTTTTAAATGGAATTTATATATATTTTCTTTTTTACACATTTACAACACTGTTGGCATAAAAAAAAATGTCCATTTCAGATAATACTTTTTTAATTTTATTTTAATACTTTTCTATGTTTGGTTTTGACATTTAGATTAATGTGTTGTGTAATTTGACGTAGAAAGTGAATGATTAGTTTGAAAATAATGGAAGAGGAATTAAATAAAAAGTAAAGTATTGCTGTTTGAATAGAAAATGTTTCTAATTTGGTTAAATTAACGAAGGTTTATAATTTATTTTTTAATATATTATCCAAATTACCTTTAGGTATACTTTTAAAATATAAAAATTTCAACTCAAAAAAAGTAAAAGGAAATTACTTTTTTCAATATAATTTATTAATTGACGTAATAATTATAAAAAATCAATAAAAAAATTACTTTGAAAGTCAACTGTTTAACCTAGAAAAAAAACAAAATCATAATAATCAAAATAATGTCAAATGCATAATACTTTTAACGTAAATTTTTATTTAATAAAATAAATATTGACATATTTTATTTTAAATATAATAAAAAAATAGTCGCTGTCTTAATCTAAAAATTTAAATTTTATTAATAACTGAGATAATTAAATATATATTTTTATTTTAATAATAATTTGTTAAACATAATAAATCAACATCAATATATAATTAATTTTAACAAATGTTTTTCACTTTTTGTAAATTCGAAATCTTTGCATATTAATGTTACTTCTGTTTTTAATAAACACATTTTTCAATTACAAAAAATCAAACTTATATTTAATTATATTAATTATTAGTAAAATTAAATAAAATTAACAAAATTAGAATTGTTATATTAAAAATATAATTTTTTATTAAACTAAATATAAAATGTATCAAGTTATTTTTTCCAATTAAAAATGTAACTAAATATTTTTTCCAATTTTATCATTTCTTTTTAAATTTAATGATCTTTTAATTAAAAATTATTTACAAAATAATTAAAAATTATTTTTAATTACATTATAAAAAATATTCATATTTAATTTTATAATTATAATAAAAAAATATAATTACAAATTTTATTACCTTTTACTATAATAAAAAAATGAATATATATATATATATATATATATATGCTAGTATATAATAAACAATGTGAGATTTATAATTAATTATGATTATAAAACAAATAATTTTGATTAGGACACGATCAATTATAATTATAATTATATATATATATATATTTGATTATTTCTATATTATAATAGATTAACATAAAGATTTTGTTGATTTTTGACTTTTGTATCAATCTTTATCCTAAGTTGGTTTGAATTAACCTTCGATTCGTGTTGAAAATTTATAGTAAGTATATCTCGATGGTTGATTTATCTAGAATTTTGAACTAAATTAATTTGTTTTTATTCTTAACTTAATTTTTCTTGTTTCGCCTTTAAACTAATTTAACCCCTTTTCGATCTTTAATTAACTAACCCATTTTTATCTTGGTCTAGATTAAAGGTATTGCTATTATGAGTTAATTGAAATTAAATTCACTTTAACCTTTATCCTAACCCATTTTAAAGAGACTTAAAGATGATAGGTTATTTTTCACCTACTCATTCGATGATCTAATAAAAAGGAATTTTTTAAGATGCTACTATGGATCCATTGACCATGGTCAAGTTAATCTCTCTAATCACAATCAAGGATGTATCTTGAACGATTGAGATTTTATTCTTCTAGAAAATCTAGGTTCGCAAAAATTACTTTCTTAACTACCATTATTCGTCATTCATTATATACTACTAAGTGTAAAAATGTAATTCACCAACATTCTTCACAACTTCACAACATTTCTCATATTCTTTCCCTTCAACACATGATTTTCTCACTCTGTCCATCATAATCTTTAATAAACACGTGTAATTCTCATATATCAACTCAAATTCATCCTTATAATAAATTGTCCCAGCCAAAAAAGGCATACAAATTTGTAATATATGACTTTAACCAAATTTAAACTGTTAATATTAGTTAAATTTAATCAAGAAATTAGCTCGTTTAACTGATTTAATTTTTATTTATGAAAACTACGAACACATTATTTTAATTACACTAACATGTTTTATTATTTGATCAGTGTGTCCTAAGATCCCACTCGTCTTCACTTAATGCGATCAAGAATTGTTCATCACTAAGAATCGATCGAGAATAAAACTCCACGCATAATCTTCCAGGGCCGGCTTTAACGTTATTATTATATATTATGTTTATTAGTTAATTAATCATGTTCTGTCTTCTACGAGGAAACTGCGTAGTTCCTGCAACAGTAATACCGTTACGTTCTGGGCGGATAAACCATTGAAGCACATGACAAAACATCGTTCTCCACAACTTCAATTATACCAATAAATACACTCTGCTTAACTTAATTAATGATTATTAATATTAATTTTATGTTGTAAACTAAGCTTGTCCCAGAAAATTTTTGTTGTCAGAGAGAATGGCCGGTGGAGCTTCTGGCGGAGAAAGAACGTTGCAGGAAACACCCACATGGGCAGTGGCTGCTGTTTGCTCAGTCTTCGTCATTCTCTCTGTGTTAATCGAACATGGAATCCATTTACTTGAAAAGGTTCATTTTTTTTTTTTTTACTTTTTATATACTATAAACTGCTACTGAGAAATTGGATTGGATTGTGTTGTGACCAAGTTATGCGTTAATTCACATCACAGTGGTTTAAGAAACGACATAAGAAAGCCATGAGTGAAGCCTTGGAGAAAATAAAAGCAGGTGAAGAGAATCAGACCGATGTGAATTCAAATTTTGATGCTACAGATACACACATATATATACATTTGTTGATTTTTGTTTGTTTGCAGAATTAATGTTATTAGGATTTATATCCCTGTTACTTACTTTTGGTACACAATACATTGCAAAGATATGCATCCCTGCATCAGCTGGTGATATCATGCTTCCATGCAAGAAGGTTGAAGCGTCAAAGAACCCAGATGATTCAAATGGCGGAAGGAAGTTACTTTACTTTGAGGAGCGTCGAGTTTTAGCAACTGCGTCTTCTGGTGGTGACTATTGCTCACAGAAAGTGAGGAACATCATCACCTTTTATGGTACTCCTTTTTTTCACTCATTATTATTAACTATCTTTATTGTGAGAAATCAGGGTAAAGTGTCGTTGATTTCTCAATCCGGGGTGCACCAGTTGCACATATTTATCTTCGTCCTCGCTGTTTTTCACATATTCTACAGCGTAATGACCATGGTACTAGCCCGAGCAAAAGTAAGTTTCTGGGTCCATTCTACCTAATTTGTTTCCAAAAAAGAAAGGGATAACGAAAATGGCATTGCTCTATTATAGATGAAGAAATGGAAAGCTTGGGAAGCTGAAACATCCTCTCTCGAGTATCAATTTACAAATGGTAACTTAAACTATGATTCTGTCAGTATATTACGTTAAGAATCGAACTTTAAAACTAATTGAACCGCACAAATAAAATGAGGTTTGATGGCAGATCCTTCGAGGTTCAGGTTTGCGCATCAAACATCGTTTGTTAGGCGTCACTCTGGTTGGTCTAGGATGCCAGGAATTCGATGGATTGTGAGTTTCATTCACTGTTATGGTTCCGCATGAAGAAAAATAGTACCCAAAAGATATTTTGTAATTTGTTGTTGTAGGTAGCATTCTTCAGGCAATTCTTTGCGTCTGTCACTAAGGTGGATTACATGACCATGCGGCATGGATTTATTAACGTGGGTGCCAAAGTTTTACTTGTGTACCTTAAATAAATGATGTTACTGTTTTGAATTAATTGAGTTGGTGAGAAAAACTTTGACAAACGCAGGCACATTTTGCTCCCAATAGCAAATTTGACTTTCAAAAATACATTAAAAGATCGATGGAGGACGACTTTAAAGTGGTTGTGGGTATAAGGTATCAATCAATCATCAAACCTCAAAAATCTGCAACGCATTAATAATCTCACGACACAATTTTGGTTTTTTCTTACCATATCAGTTCTTGTTTTGCAGTATTCCGTTATGGGCTTTCGCTATCGTCTTTATGCTGGTGAACGTTTACAGTAAGTTTTCTCTTCTCGGTCCTCTCTTTTAAGTCTCCAACTCACACACGCAATGCTCAAAACCGTGTTGTTATTGAAGTTCTTGACTTTGTTTTGTTTTGTTTTGTTTATTGCTGCAGAATGGTACACTCTCACCTGGCTATCATTAGCGCCGCTAGTGGTAATTAAGGAAACTTGTTATTGAAAAGTTTGTAATAATTATCGTCATTATTATTGTTATTATCAACCTCGAAAGAAAATTAATGATGCTAACTAACATCCCTTGAACTTCATTGCTTTTGACAGATACTTCTATTAGTGGGAACCAAGCTTGAACTTATAATCATGGAAATGGCCCAAGAAATTCAAGATCGGACCACAATTGTCAGAGGGGTCCCTATTGTAGAGCCTAACAACAAGTATTTTTGGTTTAATCGGCCCCAGTGGATTACCTTCTTAATCCACTTTACCTTATTCGAGGTCAATACTTGTGTGTCTGTATATAACATAAATTTACCAGAAAAATTACTGACATTATGTCATATAACAGAGATTTTCAATTTTTATGACAGTCCATGACTATGAAACAAACAATTTCTCTTGTGACGTGTGTTATTTATCTGTTGTTCTGTTCTGCAGAATGCATTCCAAATAGCCTTTTTCCTGTGGTCGTGGGTAAGTAGCATGCATAACCATGGTGTTTTCAAACTCAGAGTACTTCGTTGTTTTTAATGATGTTTTCAAAATTGCAGTATGAATTCAAGATCACATCTTGCTTCCATGAAAACTTGCCGCTGATACTGACAAGGGTTTTCCTTGGGATAGCCTTGCAAATCGTGTGCAGTTACATTACATTTCCTCTCTACTCCCTAGTAACACAGGTGAACAGTTTCAAACTAATTGCTACAAAATTACGGATTAAGCATTAATTATATTGCTGGAAGTTACACGTACACTAGAAATAAAACCAATTCATAATATATAAATAGAGTCTATCTCTGCAAGCTTTCTTAGACATTTTGTTTTATCCGATATTAGACCGCTAGCGGATCATCCATTCATTTCTAGTCCCACGCACGAAATGTAGGCGTGAGGGAGGTGTAATAGGGTGCAAACTTTACCTTACAAATCGGTTTTGTGGGATTGAATTTAGTCTTAAAAGTCAATCTTAATGGTGTGTTTTGACTTGTAGATGGGATCTCACATGAAAAAAGCAATTTTTGAAGAGCAAACTGCAAAGGCACTAAAGAAATGGCAAAAGGTGGCAAAAGACAAGAGAAAGTTGATGAGAAAAGCAGGGGTAGATGTTCCTTCAGGAACAATGAGTGGTGAAGCAACACCAAGCCAAGGAACATCACCAATACATTTACTTCACAAGTACAAGCCTAACCAAACAGACACAGATAGTGTTCTCTATTCTCCACGATCATACCAATCTGAAACTGACTTGTCTGACACAGAACTGTCATCACACCAACTGAATGAAATAACACAGACACGACAAGCTCCAAGAAATGGAGAACCTCACAATGTCGATTTTTCCTTTGTCAGCTTTAATTAACAATGAACAATTTTGAAAGGACTTGTGTGATTGTATCTGCAGAATTAACGAGTAATAGCAACTAAAGAAGCTGTGTTTAAGATAATGAACATGATTAATATTCAGATACTGTTGTAGCTTTCAATTGAGAGATTCAGATTCAAATGATAATAGTTATAACTCAAGCTACATAATACAACTAATGTAATCACTACCCAAACATATTGAGTTTACATTTAACAGAAGTTTCTGTTTTGCAACACCATTTTTTTTTTGTTTATATAGTAATGTAAAAAATATAAATAGAGAAATTAATATTTAAAGAATACTAGACATGTAAAAATAATTTAAAAAAGATATACGAGTGTTTGGTTAGAATTGACTGTACAAAAATTATGTTAAAATCTTTATTATTTAAATTATATTTTAATGAAAAAGAAAAAATATTTTTGAGAAAAAAAAATGTTTTAAAGAACAATATCCCACTCTCTTCCTTTTAGAACCCTCTAATTTTTAAGGTTTGAGTTACACCATCTATTTTTCCTGCAAACCCTATTAACTTTTTCAATAGTTATTTTTTAAGTGAAATCTTCTTTAAAATGATTTGTTTTATGTGCATGATGGCGATTTTTATAACTTAGATGTTTTATTTGATAATATTTTTTCAAAACTATTTGTGGTCCATATTTGAAATATTGTGGGTTAGTTTTGCAAAATAAAATAGGCGTTATTGTAAATTGTGTTAAAAGAACAGGAGTACGTGTATAATATCTTTCAAATTTAAGGGATATTTGTATAATTTTTGTAAAACATAAGAAATACTCTTAAATATATTTTTTTCTGTCGACGTTATACATTTTTGCAACTCTTCAGATATGAAAAGAAAGAAAAATAAAAAATCTAATCATAATTAAATTAATACATTAAAAATAGATAAAAAATAATAAATTAAAATATCATTTTCAACTAATTTCTTTTTAATTTTTTTTAATTTTTCTCGTCATGTACCAAATAATTTTAGAATTTTGTTTTCCCTGCCAAAGAGAGTGAAAGTAGGTTTCCTATGACCTATTTCTCATAAAAAACATTCAATAATCCAATTGTGGTTGGTAAGTCAAATCAGTGCTTTACATTTTTTTTTACTTTCTTTTTTCTTTTTCTTATACCAAATGTTATTAGACTTTGCTAACTCTCTCACGCTATTGCTTTTGTCGCTTTCATATCACACTAACTTCCCAAGGAATCGCTTCCACACAAAAAAAAAAATCATTAGTTGGAAGATTCCAAATCATTGCCATGTTTTATGTGAAGACGGCACATAAATAATTAATTATTCAACAACAAAATAAATAAACCACTGTTTCTCGCAAATTAATAAAGTAATTATAGAAAGACAGTCAACAAAGTATTTCACTAAATAAAGTAAAAAATATATTCTGTGAGTATTTTTTTATAGTTATATATAAAATATAAAAAAATGTTTGCTGTTGCATTGTGTTAAATCAGAATCATCATTACTGTGTAAAATTTCTTCTTCACTTTTAAAAAAAAATTATCATATCATAAATATAAAATATAATAGTTATTATTAACTCAAAAAACATCATGTGTTTCCATAGAACAACAAATGTATCAGACAAAAACACAGTATTAGGTGGAAACGTAGCAGTGGCCTCTGAATAGGGATTTTGTGGAAGTCAAACTTTATTTTATGAGAATTGATTGATGAACTATCATTTCACATGTAAATATTTGACACCCAACATCAATAATTTATGACCACATAACATAAGTCTATTATTCTATAGGAAAATGATAAAATTGATTTTTTTTGACTATTAAATTTAAATTTGGTCTTTTAATCTCTAAAACTAATAAGATATTTTTGTTAGCCCTTTAAGAATATATTTCTGTCTTTAAATATATAAGTGGACTCCTTTTTTTTTGTATTAATTTGATTTTTTATCTTAAAATTAATGTTATTGAAATATTTGTTGACATAAAAATCATTGTACGTACTATGATAATTTTTCGAAATATTTTAAAATCTAAATATGCGAGGCTAATAAATATTTAATAAAAATTATAAAATAATTTTTCACATTATTTAACCTGTGTCATTGTTAACATGAACATAATAAATCAATTTTATAATCGAAGGCTAAACTTAATTTAAACAGAACAAATTTTGTGGGTTTACATGGAAATTTCATCACATGTATGTGAAAAAAAAATAATCAAAGCAGGCAAAGTTGGAATGAAATGTCACTTTTACCCTTATTTTTGTTGGAATTTACATTTTTGATATATTATTTCTTCATAACTTTTTAATTATTAAATAGGATCTTCATCTCAAAAGATACTGAAATTTAATTACAAGGAAATGCAATATTAGTAAATAATATAAAAAAAAATACACCTACATGTTATACATTTAATTATTATAATTATAACTGTCACATTAAAAGATAAGAAACCTAATTTTTTTATTGATAATTAATGCATACAGGTGATTATGCAGCACCTACTAACTTTTTTAATGTACAATTACTATTATTTGAATATTTTTTCCTTCAACAAATGGACACAGAGATATTATATTAATTCAGTTACCAGAGTTTGAGTTTTGAAGATTAAAAAATATAACTGAGAGATTTTATTTAAAATGTTAATATTAATCATAAAAAATAATATTATTCATGTTTAAATCATACCATATTTTTGAATTTTAAATTTTGAAATTTCATTTTCTATCAAATTTTCTACATTTACTCTTTTATCAAAATATCCTTAGTTGTTTGAATTGCTATTAACAAATACTATGAGTTATCATTTTCTCTTTTAATGAAAGACACAAATTTAAATATTTAAAAAGGAGTTGGAGCGAAACAGTGAAATTAATAGAATGGGGTCCAGTTTTCAGAGTAGCAACGGTGAGTGTATAATATATAATATATAAATTTAAATAAATAAAATAAAAGCGATATTTCCCTAATTTATTTATTTATTTTTAATATAATAATATAATATAATAATGCAATACAATAGTGGGAGAGTGAGTGACTTTATTCTGGCTTGTCTCTTGGCACTCTCACATCACCCAACAACCTCTTACCTTTTTCTCTTTCTCTCTCTAACTCTCTTTCTCTCTCTTCTTCTCTTCTTCTTGAATTTGACTTGCCAAACCCTAGCCTAAGAATTTTCATACAACTTCTTCTTCTTCTGTCATTCCAAATCGGTTTCCACTTTGCGTGATTAGAGAACAAGTGTGAAGGGTGTGGCAGATGCTTCTTTTCTGTGCAAATGCTTCTGATTTCGTAGTTCGTTAGAGAGACTTCTCACTCGGTCATGGCTAGGCGTCATGGATGGGAGCTTCCTTTTCACACTTTCCAGGTACATTCTCACTCTCACTCCACACCACACTGTATTTTCAATGCCGCAACGCAATTGTCTTCTCATTCCTGTGCTACTTTGTTTTCTGTTTGTTTTGTTTTTTCCTCAGTTTCTGATAGGCCTTTTCTTCAAACTTTCCTCCAATTTTCCATCGTCTTCTACCTTTTCCCACTTTCTCGTTTACCTCTTTCTTCTTTGACTCTTTCCTGTTTTATCCCACTCTACCGCATCTTTTTCTCTATGGTTTATTTTGTTTTCCGCCGTTAATTCGTGTTCTAGTTTTATGCGGAATCTCATGCATTTTGTCGTATATGTCGTGTCCACTCCTTTTACCTCTCACTTTCTGGGGGATTCTGTTTTCGCACTCGAATATCCGTTTACCTAAGATTTTTTTTTTTCAGTGTGGAAGCCACGTCAATTACTTTAGCGTTTTTTTACTTCATCATTTCTTGTTACGAATCTTGTGTTATCATATTATCGTCATCTGCAGAAAGATAAATTTATGAGTCAACTTGTAGATGGAACAACACTACTACTAATATTAGACCACGATCCTTCGGCATATTCTTTAGTGTCTGATAATTTCTTTGGTAAAATAGTTTTTTTGTCTCCACTTTAACCGTAACACATCTAAAAAATGTTTGGGTTTTTGTCTTCCAAAAATTTAATAATTTTTTTGTATTTATTATTTAAGAGCAACACATCCCTGATGAGGGACTAACACTCCAGGGACTAAAACATATTATTTTTGAAGGAAGTATTTTGAAGGACTAGAATCATATTTTTGCCTAAATTCTTTGACAATGCTGAAAAATGCCAACTGTTGTTCTAGTTTCTTGTTTTTTAGAATTGAAGGTTTCTATATTCTCACTGAGCCTTTTCTCACTGCTTTTTGATTTATGAACAGGTCGTGGCTATAACAGTATTTTTCTTACTGTCTATTGCATATTATGCATTCTTTGCCCCTTTTCTTGGAAAGGACATCTATGAATATGTGGCTATTGGTGTTTACTCTTTACTGGTAAGCAATACTCTGAATCTTCTCCGCTCTCCCCCCACTCTTGTGTCTACCATATGGGAGATTCATTCTAAAATAGGGTGTTCAATATTCCTTCATTAACTTGTATTTAAGTTTTGAATGCAGGCACTCTCTGTGTTCTTTCTTTATGTTCGATGCACTGCCATTGATCCTGCTGATCAGGGTGTAACGGTTGACTGTGACAAGTCGTCGAAGAATAGATCAAAACATGATGAAGAGTTGGCAGGTTGGACTTTCAATGCTAAGGCATTTATTGATTTTTGGTTTATTCTTGTGATCAGATTTGTTAGAAATAATGTATAGGAATGGGGTAGATTATATATTGTATTTATTCTCGTTATAAATATATTCTCTTTTGTGTAGTTCAACCCATGCAATTCATCCTATCTGTGTTGTTGTATCATTTTTTCAACAAGATTGAAATCATGATTCATCATAACGGGTTGTCATAAATTTAGTATATTTCTGGTTTTATAAAGCAGAGGCGGACCACCAAATTGAAAGAACTGCTCCGAATTTAATTATGCAGCAGTGACATTTTTGGACTATGGTGTGTTACATCTTAATGTCTGCACACATATCCTATATCAGTTGAAACAGATTTATTTAAGCGTTTTTGTAGGTTTGGTAGAACCGTTCATTTAGATTTTTACTTGTTCTTTGAAATTATGAATATGCAAACACTTCGTTTGTTACCTCCTATATGGCATATGCAGACAGATTGTCATGAATTTATTATCTTAATTGATTTGACAGCAATACTTATTGGGAATATATTGGGATATGTTGTCAGCCATTGATGATTTACTATCCCTTTAATAGCAATTTCACTGTAACTTGATTTTTTATTTAGGATCTGCATCTCCTATTGCAGAACCCAGCAAGATAGGACTAAAGGGTGAAGGAATGTCTGATCGGCATAATTCAAATTGGTGCTCGAAAGTTGGGTGTTTCTTTTGTGGTTTTCTTGTTAGAGAAGACTGCTGCAGTAATGAAGATAGCATTCCACAGCAGCAATCTGGAGAAGAGGATGCTTTGTTCTGCACTTTGTGCAATGCTGAGGTTGACGCAAGCTTTTTGAAAAATATTATTATGTTTTTCCATACTGCTTCAAATAAAGTCAAATGGAGAAAACCGAGTATTGCAGGGAAAATAGAGAAAGAAAATTCTAACATGGTTTTCTAGAATGCAATGGAAATCTAAGCGGATGAATCCAAATTTTATTTCCCAAAACTGCCATGGTTATAGACAAAACAGGAAAATCTTCTGTTATATATATGTGTGTGTGTGTGTCACTTTCCTGATGCTTCATATTTATTCAAAAAACAACCAAAGCCCTTTTCAATCAACAGTAAATCAGTGTCTCTTTGATTTGAGAAAATATTTTGTTTTAATATTTTTTGTTTTCGTGAATAATTATAAAATAGCATCTTGACTTCACTTTGTTTCTCGTTTTTATATTTTAAAATGTCTAGGTGTAGAGTTCTCTCCTTTACATGTCTCACCATAATATTGACAAACCACCATATACTTACGTCTTTTTAGTTAAATTTTGCAGGTGCGGAAGTTCAGTAAGCATTGTCGAAGTTGTGACAAATGTGTTGATGGATTTGATCATCATTGTCGGGTAATCTGTGCTTTTAATCCCACCTTAAGTCGGTTATTGGCTATTTTAAATACTCAATTTTGTAGTGTCTTGTCTGAGGTATAGGTCTTCTGTCATAACAATAAAATAATGTTGATAAAAGTAATCAGGTCAATCTTTTAAATTCTCACTTTTGCACACACTTATTAGTGTTCCTTTCAGAAATGATTTGTCCCCTCTTCACTCCATTGAGAGTGATTACTTGTTTGATCGTCTCCAATGACAGTTGTTTTCTTAAATGTTATTTTGCCTGTAATACTTGGAAGCTGCAATACAGACTGGATTTTGACAATCGAATTATCTAGAAGTTTACTATAGCTTTGTTATGTTTGGGACTTGAGATGTGAGCAGCCGTAAACTTGTCTTGCTCATTTTCCTTCTTTTAACCATTAGGTTCTTCAAATATTCATTATCATCTACTTCCTTTGTTTTATTCAGTGGTTGAACAATTGTGTTGGAAAGAAGAATTACATCACGTTTGTGTGTCTTATGGCAGTGAGCCTTGTTTGGGTAAGTTGCATAAATATGCTCTTCTTGAATCTTGTTCTATCCCCTTTTGTCTGTTTTATATAGAAGAAACCTTCCAGATTAGAACTTGTTTTTCTTACTTAATGCTCACGCATGTCACAGCTTATTGTTGAATGTGGAGTTGGGATTGCAGTGCTTGTCAGATGCTTTGTTGATAAGAAAGGTACAGAGCACCAGATAGCTGAAAAACTTGGAGCTGGATTCTCCAGGGTCCCATTTGCTACCATAGTGGTACCTTTGCTCTCTCTTTTTAATTCTCTGTTTTTATATAGGATAGACTGAAATAAACTTTACCTGACCTGCTACTTTTGTATTTCTAATGAGTTCTATTTGCAGTAATGGTGCATAATGAGCCTTGTACGGGCATTCAATATAGTTTTTCATGTGCAATTTCTATTGACGCATGTCTCGTGTAATTTAAAACCCTGGGTTCTGTCAACTGATGTGAGCCCTTATTTGGCATAAATATCAAATTATGCATTTTGACTTCTCTATTGTATATAATGTGTTTTTTGATATAAAACATTCAACTGAATCTCTGAAAATCTTTATTTTAAATAATCAGTTCTTCTGTTGTTTAGTATTCCGGATTGGTCTTTGAACAACATTAACTAATTGAGCGGTTGATTGTTCCCAAATGATGATGTTTAACCAAGATTTTCTTCGTCGTTATTTTAACTTCAATAAACTTTGAATTGCTGTTTTACATAATTTTCCAACCTTTAACAGGCCATATGCACGGCAGTTTCATTCCTTGCAACTGTGCCTTTGGGAGAATTATTCTTTTTCCATATGATCCTGATACGGAAGGTATATTCACGAACTTTCCTTCTATTGATGTGTATATTCGAAGTTGACATTTTCTTTCACAGGGTATCACAACTTACGAGTATGTTGTTGCCATGAGAACTCTAAGTGAACCACCTGGTCCTTCTGTTGATGGAGGTGAACAACAGAGTCTACCATCATCTCCCACTAGTTCAGCCGTCACTGCAATGAGTGGAAGAAGCTCCGTTGGAATGAGTTTGCAGTACAAAGGGGCCTGGTGCACACCTCCAAGGATCTTTATGGATCACCCGGTACTGCCATCTCTGTCTAATTGCCTGAACCATATGACCAGCAATTTCTTTGAAAGATGTATCACTCATTTATCAACATTAAATACAGACAATTATGGTGATAGATAGGAGAGGAGAGTTGACATTTGCAAGACACAGTATGACATAACACTTTAATAGAGGAAGCCCTTATACTTCGGAACAGCATGTTCTATATTTTTTAGTAATTATGCATTTCCGAGGTTAGAAATAAAAAACTGCTAGAGTTGAACAGTTGAAGACACGAGTGGTGCATTGTTTAAAGCATGCCAAATAAAAACTGTCACAACAGCTACTATGCTTATTCCTAGTTTCTGAAATAAATTAAGTTCTTGTTTTACGTCGATTAACTCTGATCTTGGATAAGCAGGATGAAATTATACCACATTTGGAGCCTGGACGGCTACCATCCACTGTTGATCCAGATGCAGTACAACAACTACCTGACAAAGGGAAAAAGTTGAACCAGCGCCCTGTTCGGATCAGTGCATGGAAACTTGCGAAATTGGATTCTAATGAGGCAACTAAGGCAGCTGCTAAAGCTAGAGCATCATCGTCTGTGCTACGTCCAATTAGTTCTCGACCTCATGGATATGATGTCGATCATTTATCCAGCAGCAATGTGAGTGGAAGAAGCAGCCCAATTAGCAATCAAGGATTTCAGAACAAATATGACACAGCGGGGACATCAAGGTTATCTCCTTCCAAGAGCTCATACGCTCCTAGCCAAGCAAGCAAGGATGATATGGATGCATCATGTCATCACAGTATGAGCAACTTCAGCAGTCCACAAGTCTCAAACCTTACTCCTTCACCAATGCAGAAGCCGAGTTTGAACAGAGACCATTTCAACCCCATGTATCAACAACCATCAGGAAATCAGTCTCCGTCATCAGCCAAAGAAAGTGAGGGGAACACGAATCCAGTTCAAGAAAATGTGGCACGCGTCCCAATGAGAAGCAACAGCTTAGCTGTTTCAGATAATAGAAGATCGTCAGTGTTTTGGGACCAAGCTGCCGGACGCTTTGTGTCATCTTCATCTTCATCAAGAGGTCCTGGCAGTTCCCAGATTCCTGGAACAGAGTTATTGTACACTGGTCGATCCATATTTTTTGGCAGTCCCGTTGTGAATGAACAGCCAAATACGGGAACAAGACTTAGCAGTTCAGTAGCTGGTATTCCTGATAGAGATTCTACATTAAGGGATTTTCAGCAAGGTAGATCACATAGAGGTGGCCAGCTTCCTGTGTTTGTTCCTGGTTATTCCCAGCAAAATAAGTTCCCCTAATTGCCTCACTTCTTGACCATTAATTTGTTACGGCAACTATTTCTGATCTTTTTTTAATTTTAAAGAAATTCTCCAAACATGTTATCTTGCGCTTTTAGTTGTCCGTCATTTGACTTGTTTCCCAGGTATGACTGAGCATTCGTCTTTCCATCTGTACAGACTAATGGATCACCACCCTTTTCTGTACAAATATATTTGTTCACCTTCATTGCATTTCAAGTATTAATTCGAACGTGGATATGAAGAACATTTTATTTCTCAAATCAGCACGTTTTGTCTTTTTACTGGTTTTTGTTTTATGAAACGATTTATGTTGATTATTAACCATTTTTTTTCTCAGAAAGTAGTTACGTTGGTCAATAAAGCGAAGAGGAAATCGATGTAAAGATAGCGGTAAACTACTTAAATTGAGTTACTCTAGATTTTCTGTTTTATTTAGGTAAAAGGTGACAGTGCACTCTTTTTTTTTTTTTTTTTTTTATGGAAAAAAGAAAATTTTTTTTTTTTTTTGTTTTTTTTTTTTTTAATTAATCTAATATAAAAAATAATAAAAAATTTTTGTTTTTCTTTATTATTTTTTTTTTTATAATTATGTATTTTTTTTTTTTTTCTTTTTTAATAAATTTGTT
>Ga0099822_1002181_pt1 | contig 24137 bp, 10 predicted proteins | sample CowpeawhiteBW_FD_76839 | JGI IMG/M metagenome (GOLD analysis project Ga0099822, IMG submission 76839) | Root nodule microbial communities of legume samples collected from California USA - Cow pea white BW | ecosystem: Host-associated > Plants > Roots > Nodule | place: USA: California | collected... | reverse complement strand
AAAAATTTATTTTTTTATAAAATAAAAAAAAAAAATATTTATTTAATTATAAATAAAATATATTTTTTTTTTTTTATATATATATATATATATATATATATATATATATATATATATAATTTTCTTAATACAAAGGGAAGTGAAAAGGAGATAGATTAATTCTCCTCATGTCCGAACATACTTAAAGGCAACCTAGCACAAATAACACGAGACATTCACCACCTTCATATATAATCGAGTAATCATCTTAAAGGCAACCTAGCTTAATATTAATGTATTATTCATTTTTTCGTAGTACACTTTGTAACATTCCTATTTTTTTTTTCACACTTTTAAAGTCATTTATTTATAAACAACTAACGATTTTTAATAAAACTTTTGAAAACATGATTTTTGAAAGGAACATTTTTTTTTCTAAAACAAATTTGAGTTGTCTAATGCTTAAGTATACAATGATCACTTCCAAAATCTTATTACAAAAAATACTTAAACTATATAACATTAAGATATTTAAAAGGAGAAACCAAAAATCAATTGTATTTAAGTAACATGAATAAAAAATATTATAAAATGTAAATTAGTTATAATAGTTTAATATAAAATTATGAATTTATTAAAATAATTACCTTCTGCAATATTTATTTATATTTTAATTAAATTTTAATGATCTAAAATTAATATTTTATTAATATTAGTCTAATTTTTTTAAAACATTAATTAAATTTTATAGATAATTGTATATAAATAATAAAACATGTATTGATACAAATTTTTTTCTTGTTTAACAAGTATGATAATCTTTAGAAAAAAAATTTACGAATAAAATAGCATGAAAATATTATATCCATTAACTACTAAAAATATTAATAAAATAAAATTACAGAAGTTAATAACTTTAGTAAACTCATAACATTATATTAAATTTCTATATTTAATTATTTTGACTACTATTAATTATAATTTTAATGTTATAAATATTTAATTATATCCAAATATATTTTATTATAATATTAGTATAACTAAATATTGAATTAATTACAATTTAACAACAATATTAATATTGTTCCACTAAAAAGCTGAGTGTCCTAGATGGAAGAATAAATGTAGAGGTCGAATAATTTAACTTAAAGTTAACCGTACTTCAGGTTGTAAAATCTAAGTGCCATAATCTTGGGTGTGTCTTTCTATTTATAGTCAAAGTGGTTACAAATAATTTATCTTTCAAATTTAAAGATATCGTTCTACAAATATAGAAATATAGTTCAAGGATAATAATCAATAATCTCATACGATCAGTGTCGTCTCAAGAATAAAGAGTGAAGCATTTACTTTAGGTCTAAAAAAAAAGGTCTTTAATTTTTTTTCTTATTAATATCTTTTTATTAAATTAATTATAATATTATATTTAAGAAAAAAGTCTCAATTTTTATTTTTTATTAATATACCTGTATTAAATTAATTATAAAATTTTGCTTAAGAAAAAAAAGCCTCAAAAATAATATTTTATTATTAAATTAATTATAAGTTTATGTGTGAGAATAAAATTTAATTAAATTATTATTAGCGTCTGCTAATTTTTATTGGTATTAAAAATTATATTTAATGAGTTAAAATATTTTTTTAATAAATTATGATTTTGTTTATGAAAAAGACAATAATTAATTATTTTTATTTTTTTATAATTAATATTGATTCTATTTTCTTTCTTTATCTATGTGTGCTTTCTGTTGTCTCTAATTTCTTTCTTATACTCTAGAGTCCTTGTTTAAGATTAGAGTTTTGGTAGATAATATTTCTTGAATCTCATGTTGTACCAATATTTTCATCTTCAATTATGATTAATATGTTTTTTCTTTCTACTTGTGTTGATGTTGTTTTATTCTGTTTGTTGGAATTGTATTAGAATTAGAAATGTGTATTTTTTGTCCAATTTCATTTTTCGGTACTTTTAGATTTACATGTTTCTCGAGAGTTTTTTTTTGCATGTATGTTGATGAGAAATTGAAATTTTGCTACAAAACTATTAATTAGATTAAAGTTTAATCTTTTTTTTTTGTGGATAATAGATTAAGGAACATTATACTTTGACTCTCATCCTTTACTCCCTGATGCGGCTTAGTGTGGACCATTGATTCTTTCAAAGAAAAGATATTGGTACATTAATCAATGACTCACACTAAGTCACATCAAGGAGTAAAGGATGAGAGTCAAAAAATGAGAGTCATAGTATCATCATCCATAGATTAATTAGAGTATGATTCCAAGTTGAGTTTCCTGTAAAAAGATAATTTAAGTTTAGGAATAATAAGATTTATTATCAAGTTGAGAAGAGCAATAATTTTAATTATTATTTTTATTAATGATTAATCTTAAAATAAACTTTGCAGGTTCGTGAAAAAGTAGATACTTGAGAAAGAGAAAGACACTTACTTGAGTTGAGTGTCTACTACCGAGTTTACTTTCTTCACAACTTGAACCAGGTTTTATTGTTTAAATCCATTAGTTTCGTATACTTATCTTTAGTAGTATTTTATATATTATATTTCTTTATTTTATATAAAAATATGTAGATATGTCAACAAAAAAATTTAAATCGATTATTTAAAAATCCATAAGAAGAAAATAATTGAGTTTTAATCACATGACAAAAATGAGCTATGAATAAATTTATAAAAATAGATAAGAAAATTGAATTAGAAAATATAAGTGAGACACACACACACACACACTATAGGCATTTTTCTTCATCAAATTATATTCAAACACACACACACACACACACAACACATACACACACACACACACACACTATAGGCATTTTTCTTCATCAAATTATATTCAAAGGCCTACTTTTTTTTTTCATAAAATAAATTTTAAATAAAAGATCTCATTTTTTAAGTTTGCTTTAGATCTCTCAAATTCTTGAATCGCCCCTGCATAGGATAAACATAAAAAATATAAATTTATTTATCTTTTCCTAAGATAGTTGACCTTCGTATTAATAAGGATTTGAATGATGGATCAAATGTCAAGTTGACGTATTCTTAGATTTAATTCTACCAAACCTCAGTAATATATATATATATATATATATATATATATATATATATATATATTATAAAAATTTAAGATCTTCCATCTATTTTTGAAAAGAATCGCATTACAATAATTATTAAATACTTAATAAAGTGAAAAAATAGGAAAAGAGATATAAAAATAACATCAAAGTATATCTTAAAGTTAATTTAAAATATTTCTAGAAATATTTAATAAAAATTTTAGTTTTAGTAAGAATATCACGATAAGATTTGTACAAAGAGTAGATTGAATTTCAATTTAAAGAAGAACAATATTATTCCATTTTTACAAAAAATAGAACTAAATTAAAATTAAAAATAAATATAGAGACAAAAAAATTGAATCATTTTAACACATAATACAACTTGATATGTGTAAACAGAAATTCAAAAAACAAAATTTAAAAAAAAATTCAAAAAATTCAAAAAAAAAAATCAAGAATTTAAAAAAATTCACAAATACACGTGACATTAATTTTAATATCGTTTGGTCAAATTAAATGTTTCTAATTGAATGTATCACTAATATTGTTATCTTTTAAGTATTAAATTTCTCCATCAAAATTAATAATTAAAATTTAATTGATAATTATACATGATTTAATTATTTTATTGTTTCATATTTGTTTCTTTAACAGCAATATACAAAATGGTAGTAACTTTTATTTTAATAAATCACTTTTAATATTTTACTCAAACAAAATTTTATTTTTTTCTTTATCCAAAAAAAAATATAATAAAAGTAGAGCATCAGAGTACTGAAATCCTTTAAAAAAAAGTACAAGCTACAACCCTTAACTACTAGTTTTATATGTACCAACCTATAATCGAATCGCGAACCGATGAATGGAAGATAATGTTATTCTACTATACCAAATTACACGTGTTACCACCATTGTTATTTAGTATATATGTTACAACCATTATTATTTAGTGTATATGTAAAACAAATATATATATGAATATTCCTTTCTTTTGTTGGAAAAAGAAAAAAAAAATCCTGATAATGGGTGGTTTAGGTGGGCAACCTAGTAAACCATTCCATCTTTGAATATAGTCGTTAACTCATATCTTCGTAGTATTGGTTCACCTAAAAGAACCACCATATTTAACTTGTTATATCTTTAGTGTTTGGAAACCTATTATCTGAATGCAATTTAAGTACAAAAGAAAAAGCTATGAATTACTATGTACGAGTAATGTTTTAAGACAAGTTTGACTTCTCATAAATGTGTCTTCTCAATCTCTCAAAATCATATATACATACATACATATAAATGGAGTAGTAGAATACAACAAACGTGCGTCGTTTTAGTCTTTCGATCACCACTTGCATATATTCCTCTTGCTCTGACCATGGTTCAATCATCATCACTGTTGCCCTTCCACAAATTCAATCAAATTTTCTTCCTTATCTGTTCCAATTTTCTACAGAGGACTCACACTCTCGAATCGACGGCACCCTCTCATCTTCACGCCAACCACGCTATTATTGTTCACTCCATCTGAGCCCTTCATTACCTCGCAGCATTGCCTACGTGGCGCCTGCTCATTCACCCACATCTTTTAGTTAAAGCATAAATTTAATGAATTAAACAATGTTATACTTTTCCAAATTTAATTGCTAATAAAATATGTGCTAAAGAACGTCTTCGTAAAACACGCGCTGGAAAAACATCACACACCTTTTTCCACACATCCGGCGTAAAGCGTGAAGCAAAAACGTCGACGTATTGCACGTCTAAAGCCTGCGCGTAGTCATCACGCGTGCAAACGTTCCCCGGTGAGTTTTCGAGCCTTCTATAGATAGACCGGGTCATGTCCCCGTCCAAGCTGAGAACCCGATCCAGCATATACACGACTGGTTTCTCACACGGGTCGGAACTAAGGGTTCGGGTATTGAAAGTAAACGGCCCATCACTCCAGCTCCGCCACGTGCGGAATGTCCGAAACGCCGTTTCTAGTTCCTTGGCCGTGCGTAGAGACGGGTATATCTCAACGCTGTAGCCCCATGACACCGAAACGGACCAGTTTCGTCTGAGGTCGTAACAGAAGCTTTTCTGTAGGGCCCGACCCGTATCTGTTTTGTAGGCGGTTACCAGTTTTTTAACGGCGTCGACACGGGTCATACCGGGAAATATCGGATCCACGTAATCCAAGTGGTGCAAGGAAACCAACGGGGCCACCGGATGTGACGCTAACAATCCATATGGATTCCCACGTATATCTACCTGTAATATAAAAAAGTATTAATTAAAACAAAAATAGCAAAATGATAATTGCTTTGCAAATCAGTGATTTGATAGAACCAGTAAAAATTGATTTTCAAAAGAATATATTGAAAATTGCTTGAAACAATTTTTGCACTTACCATTAAATAAATTGATTTCAGAATAAATACTATAATATGTGCCAAAGTATACTCGTTTTATTTCATTTTATCTTCTAAATAAATATTAGTTATTTCAAACATGATTAAAAGAGCTGTAGAAAAAGTATAAGATGTTATAATTGAATGTAAAAATATTTTCAATCAACATTTCATTCCTTGTAACTCAAAATTTGTAGAATTAAGTTTTTGATTACTGAATACCTTGATTATCTCACTGAATCTCCCATTAGCAAGTTTTATTATAATAGTAATATTGGAAACCGTCTAAAATCATAAAATCTATTAAACCATAACGGAAAACTTAAATTCTGATAATGTGACTTTCAAACACAAACAAATATAGAGAGAAAAAGATGAAAACCTGATGAAAACCTGGTTCTTTGGTGACCTGAACGCCAATCTCACTGATACAACTCTGAATTTTCTGATCAGACCCATAAAACTCTGCGTAACGATCAATGCAACCGTCCAAAATTCTCACCAACTCCTTCGCCAAAGGGTAACTTATAGCAAACCCACCACCACCAAACGCCATAGTGTAAAAGTGTATCACATCCTGTTCCACACTCTCAGAATTCCCACCCACGTAGTACATTTCATTATGATCATACTTCGACAACACCATAACCAGGTTGTCGGTGAAGAAAACGGTGTCGTCATCACCCATGACAAACCACCTCACGTTTTCCAACCCCAGCTCGAAGCTCTCTTTCACAATCCGCGCCACGCGAATGGCGGATCGAGACCCGTACGAGCACGTGTACCGGAACGTCGACGTGTCACCGGACACCTTATACGGCGGTGAAGTCTCGGGCCACGTCGCGTTCCCAGAGGGATGGCTGTCCAGCCACACGAAGCCTCTGGTGACACCGCGGCGCCACCACATGTCGGAGTATCGGCGGCGCGTGTCCCACGTGGCGACGGAGCCGCCAATACCGAAGAAGAGGTGGGAGATGTTGGTGGGTGATTGTTGGTGAGTGGTTTTCTGCTGTTGGAGCATGAATTTGAAGGATGTGTGGTTGTTGTTATGGTAATGGGATTGGTTGTAGGATAGTGTAAGATGAAAAACTAGGGTTATGAGGAAGAAGGTTGAAGCTGCAAGACCAGCTTTGAAGAAGAAAAAGAGAAGTTCGGTGGGTTTGATGTTGGGAAAACGAAGGGTTTTCCATGACTTTTTGAAAGGGTCTCGAACTGAGTCCACAGCAGCAGACATTGGAGATTAAAGAGATTCAAGTTGTGGAGCAACAATGAAAGTGGAAAGGATATGATATATATTATATGATGTTATATATAATATATGCACACAAAAACGTACAATGTATTTGTTGTTGTTGAGAGTATATGTAGTTAGTGGCTTGAACGTTTTCCATTTTAATATAGGTGGCAAGCAAGGAAGGAAATGTGATATGGGTGCCTACTACTCCTATATCAGATCAACCCTTAAAGTCAAATCAATATTAGTACAAATATTTGTGCCTAATTAATTCAATTTTACTCATTTGATGAGTTTCAACCTCACTCTTTAATGGAAAATTATTTCTTTCCTTCTTTGGAAATTAAAATTAAAGTTATAAATTACAACGTGCGACTTTATAATTATGTATTTACTTTTTTGTCTCGAAAATTCTTTTATTATTGGCTGCTTTCAAATTTTCCTCCCATGTGCATAAATCTCTTTAATTGGTAAACAATTCTTGCATATTATTATTGCTTTTATCTCCAATTATCTTATGTTTTCAAGTTCTTTTTATTTTAAAATAAGTTACTACATTAAACTAATTTTATTTGATTTTAATGTTCATTGACACTAGACGTGCATTTTCTGTTTTTAGACACACCAACAGTTTTATCTCCCAAACTCAGTATTTGTGTCTTTATTTACCGCTAGTTTTGAAGTGTTAATTTTGTCTGCGAAGTTGGATTGTGCTTGTAGTGGTTGTGACAACAATTTTACGCAGATATTTCGTAACTTCGAACGTTAAAGTGATTGTTTTCCGTACGTGGTCACTCAGAATTTCAGCCTGAGAAAACATGATTTTGGCGAAGAGATGGAGCCCAACTTAATCTAATTTGATCTCAGACAAACATGTCTCAATCGAATTCGAACATAAATATGTACCCGGATATATATAATTAGCATGTTCTATTCTTAGTCTTTATCATTGATGACAAAGTTTTGTCTCCATACATGGCCATTCAAAGCAAGAGTTTTGCCCATTTTCTTAACTGAAAACGTACCACCATGAGACAAAAGGAGTCAAATGTTGAACATGCTGTTACCAACTTTTCCATATACAAATTTAGCGTAAGCAATAAGTTGAGGAAAAGTTTTCCATTTAACAAGAATAGCTCTTAAATGCTAACAAGAATTGTTTGTACGTACCAGCCCATCAATAATAATAATATACTGAACTAACCTACTTCTATTAAAAATAATATTGAAATTGATTGATTTCATATATATATATATATATTGCGTAATTTAGTTTTTTAATGGTCACTTTAACAATCTCTTTATTTAAAGTTTCTTTTATTTTATTTAAAAATATTATAATATAGAAGTTAATTAATATATTTTATGTAATAAATTAAATATTCTATTTAAAAACTATTAATAGAAAACTTTTGATAAATAGGATATAATAATTCAACGGAATTTAGTATATTTAAGTTGACATAACTAAACATATGTTGGAAATATCTTCCTCAATTATCGGTCTCCTTGATCATGGAAAGCAATTTTCTATGCATATATAGAAAATAATTTATTTTAAAATTTTGAAATTATTTCTTTGACAATTGGAAATATACATTTATTTTTTGGAAAGGTGAATAACATTTAATATATATTTAATTGCGATCTTGACTATAAACAGAGTTTGAGAGAGTAACAAAGATACATATATAAAAGAGAAAACTAATTACTCATAAGTTGAAAAATAGTAAGATGAAAAACGATTGAGGAAAAAAAGAGAGATTCAAGATTGCTATGAGTCATCCAATAAAAAATGAATTAGTATACCATCTCTCGAGAAGAGAGATCCTTTCGTAATGCTACTCTCGTAATTATTTATGTTGATTCTGATTTTCCTTTTTTTTTTTTTCACATCGAGTGAGTTCTATACATTAAAAAAAGAGGGTGTGTTATTATTATATTTTATTATTTTTCTCATAAGGTATAAGGTTGTTTTAAGCTACATATATGAAGGGTTTTTCCTTTTTGCATGACCTACTTAGTTTCCCAATGATGATATCAAAGTTTTATCATTTCAAGGGAGCAAACTGTGTGATTTATGATGATGAAAGGAGTCACTCACATGATAACTACTTGTTTTGGAAATCAATAATGGAAGATCTTTCATATTGGAAGGAGTTACACGTGCCTATGTACGTGAACGTGAAGCTAGTAGAGAAGACCAACAAAGAACAAGTTGTGGTGATTCAAAAGTACGTTCGAATACACATACAAAACATTTTATTAGTGACCAAAATTTAGTTAAAAAAAATAATTAGTCACTATAATGGCTAATTTATATTCTAATTTATAAAATTAAAAATTATTGATAACTACAATAATTTTTAAATTAATCATTATAGTGAATTCATTACCATTAGTTATAAAAAAATTAGTCTATAAATTTGTATTTAAATTAATCACTAATGAGACAAATTTAGAAACTAATTTTTTTGGTAGCTAAACCTTGGTAACTAATATGTTAGTGACTAATTTAAGGATCAATTTATTATAGTGACCAATTTAAAACTATTTTAGTTACCAATAATTTTTAGTTTATAAATTGGTATCTAAATTGGTTACTATAGTGACTAATTATTTTTTTAATCCCTAATATTAGTCACTAATAAGAGATTTTCTTGTAGTGATACATTAAATCTTATGATTTATGGTCCAATATTGAATCTAGGTTTAATTACTTTTTTGGTCTCTCTTTTCGTCAAAAAATGTTAAGTTGGTCTTCTAGTTTTTCTAGTCTCAAATTGGTCTCGATTTTGAAAAATTGATGCAATTTAGTTATATTTTTGTTAAATTTCTTGAAGTTGATCAATAATTTTCCATAAAAATTGGCATTAGGATTATGTTAATTACATCAACAAAACAAACCATTTTAATTAACAACTTCAATTTTGATAAAACATCATTGATTAGTTTCAAGAAATTTAACAAAAAGTACCAAATTACATCAATTTTTTAAAGACCGGGACCAAATTGAGACTTAAAAAATTGGAGGACCAAATTGAGACTTAAAAAATTGGAGGACCAATTTGATTTTTTGGACGAAAACAGGGACAAAAAATGTAATTAAACCTTGAATATATGATATAAAAGAAAACTACTAGAAATTAAGCTCGCACATTGTCAAACAATTCACTAGTATAGGAAAGAGAGTTGATACTAGTTATTTTTAGGGTTGTACTTCAGTTCTTCAATCGAAGCATATCAAAGAGAGGTAAAAAAGTGAGGTTTTAGACTTCGGTTACGGAAGCAATTGAAGCCTATTTGTGAATTAAAAAAAATTTGAAATAATTTAATGTAGAAATGTGAGTGTGCTTCGAACAATGGAATGCAAAAATGAGAGGCTACACGTGTATGAGGTGGGCAACACAATGAGCAATGCATGAAACATGGAAGGAGAAGGCGAAGGCAATGGACTAAGACGTCAACAAGCAATGCATGACCTTGACGAACCAATGATGAAGACCAAAATGCGTAACATCATGACTCCTCATTGCAAACAAACATTAAACAGACTAAAACAAATGTGAGAATGAGGAAAACAAATTTCCAAGCAACAAGAGCTGATTCATGACGACCAAGAATGGAAAGGGAAAGGACAATGAACAAGATGCTTCGTGACAACTGTCAATGATAATGGAGAAGGGTTTCGTGTAAGGAGGAGACCAACAATGGCTTATTTAGTTGCAATGGAAAAGAAAGACTGTGGGTTTTTGCAAGTGTAGAAGAGATACAAAAGTTCTACAATGATGCAATGTTGTAGAAAATAAGTAACTTTTTTAAAAGTTTAACCCTAGGCAAAAGAATAGGCTTCGATTTTGCAGAATTGAAGTATATTCTTTGATTAGCTAAGAATAAGCTTTGGTTCTTTGTACAATTGAATTCTATAATTGTGCAAATATTTTCAAAAATGGCATTGCGTCATTATATATGCTTCAATTCTTTAATGAACCGAAGTCTATACCAATATAAGCTTAAGTTATTTTAGAACCAAAGCCTACATATAGTTATGTAAATAATTTCAAAAGTGTCACCACGTTTGAAAGTCTATATTTTTCTTGAAACTGAAACCTATTAGGGAAAGTTAAATAATCTTTTTGCACTTGTGATCAGTGAAACTAAATGGAAGGATGATCAAAGTGTGATAAGCTAACATTGAAATGATTATTGACAGTGAATTGTAATTGGTTCTACTCCTTAATTCTTGTTTGTGCCACAAGACCATCAGTATGAGATTGACACTCACCATTACAAGACTGTTACTATATGACCATTAGTGCAAGACTTCCACTATGCTCACCATTCACTAGTCCACAAATATTGTTTAAAGAGACAATAATAATAAGGAAACTATTGTAAAAAACTATTTAATGGGAAAATATTGCTCACAAATTTGAGTAGTCTATGCCTTTTTGTATCATTCCAATGAGGTTTAGATCAACCCAATTATTACCCTCTTATAATTTATCTTCTATTTTATTCAATTTCAGTCCTATGTTTTGTTAAAATTACCACCATGTTATCGTCCTAAATGTACCAGTAGAGCCTTATTACATCCTATGTTAGCCAAACAATATACCTACCCTTAACTTCAAGTTGTTAGCTTTGAGTTGTCCTATTGTTTCTAGCTTTGTCTAATAATTCTCCTCTTTATTATCATTCCTCTTTATCTCCATTTTGATAGCGGGAGGATGAAAACACAAGAGTGGGACATGGAAAGTGAAAGAGCGGACATGAAAATTGAAAAGTAAGAGGAAAAGTGAAATTGATGAAAGTTATATTGATATTAATTAAAAAAATGGCAGTTAAAAACGTCATATTTTACATATAAAATGTGACGGTTCAACTAATGACAGTTAAAAATATTGCATTTTACATGTAAATTGTGGTAGTTCTTTAATTAACATATTATATCGTAAAAAGTGGCGGTTTTAAAGAACTGTCATATTAAAATTGCTACAATATACATGATTTTTTGTAGTGAATGTTCTAATGCTTTGTATAAAACATAAATACTAACCAAAGTATGAAAAAGTAACTTTTCGATTTTGCTCCTTATTCATGCCTAAATAGTATTTTCTTTGCATTAACCCTCACTTTCCTAAATACAACATCATTACTTGGGTTCCATATATCATATAATAGTTATCCATCCCTTCCAGATTATATTGGCTTTTTGGTTTAGTTCCATCAGGTATAATTTTTTGACAGTTAAAAACAACGCAAAATGCAAAAATAATTGTTGTTACTTACATGTTTTTTTGTAGTGTTATGGCTTGATTACAACTAAAATACTCACTCCTACCCAATAGTCATTAACACAGAAAAACCCCTTTACGTCTGACACTTTTGGATTTTCATGTATGGTTTAGATTAGACGTAGATTTGAGAGGCATAAATTTACGTCTGTATAAAAAATAAACGTGAATTTACTTTTGATGCAAACAACCATACATGAATTTACACAGCACAAACAAAAAAAAAGGTGTTTTGGGAAGTCACTCATCGCACACCACTGTGGATGGTGGTTCACACAACCGTTGCAATTAGAAGGAGACTCATCGTCACGTCGCCACTATAGTTGGAGATCACACCGTCCTCCAATGTCGCACACTGTTGTAGCTCATTGCTGTCATAAATGGAGGGTTTCAAGCTTTTGGAAAATGAAAATGGAGGTAAACAAACATTGAAGCATATGAGAAACGTACACCACTGTTGCAAACAGTTGTTGCATACCGCTGCTGCAAATGGTTGGGTTTCAAGCTTTCAGGAAATGAAAATGGAAGCAAACTCAAAATTGAAGCAAGCGACAAATATATCTTTAATGGATTTGATGCCATCGTCCCTTTCACGCACAGAGAAAACAAGCGAAAATCGTTTCGTGCACAGAGATGGAAGCATTGGAGAAAAGAATTTGAAACAAAAAATTTAACATTTTGTCTAGGGCCCTAGGGTTAGATGTTAATATCACAATTTACGTCTAGTTTGACTGCAACTGACGTAAATTTACGTGTGACCTTGGGGCACCAAACATAAATATTGATTACTTATTTACAAGTATGTCATCAATCACTTTTAATGTCAAATCCCTCTATGTTAGATGTGAATGTGTAAACGTTAAATGTTTGTTCTGTGTTTATGAGTCACACAAATTTCATATGCTAATAGATATCTTATACTCAAAAATCAAGTGGTTATAGTTCACTACAAAAAAAAACACATTCTTTTAACTCTTACGCTTCTTTGCCACCAAATCCTCTGAACCATAATCCTCAATTCCCTTTCATTCCCAAAGTCACCTCTCCTACCCCGTTCTCCACTTCATTCCACTAAAGCATGTGCTAGAAACTCCTCTCCCAACTTTGTTGCTCACTGTTACAAAAGGGAGCCTTCACCCTAAGCTCGTACATGGGCTCCATCCATTCATTCCCCTTCCTTTGTATCCAAACACAAATTTCTTCTTTTGTTCTCCCAAACCCACGTTCATTCCTCTGTTCCTACAATGTTTAATGCATGAACTAGCAAGGAATGTGGCTTGGGATGAGAATATCATAGTGGACTCGGCAGAGGTTAAAGTTCACGAGAGAGTTGTGCGATCCTCGTTTCATTTTGCGTTGGATGTTCAGTGTGGGATTCCAAAGGCTTTGTTCGAGAAAGCGAACAAAACTGAGGAGCATTCTCTTGCTGGGAAAGACTAACAAATCGCGACTTCTGCACGAGGTGAAGTTGACCATATCAACTTGTGAAAATCTTTGATCACAAATCGTAGAGTTCCTTTCCCTTCTTCTTCACTATTATAGGGTTATCAATAGTAAGTTATTATTCCTTTCTTTGATTTAGAGTTTTCGTGTTTGTTGAAAAAAAAGTTAAGAAAATATATTTTTTCAAGACAAATGATTGATTGTGGTATATATTTCAAATCTTTTCGTGGATGCCTTGTAATCTCTATTAAATCTTTAATAATGATTTTTCTTTAATTTCTAATGTTGGCATTCGTTTAAGCAATTCATTATTCAAGTGAGGACTTTTTCATGTGTGATTATTTTATCTTGTTTTCTCCTTACATCAGGCGAAGGTGGGAGATTTTTTGGTGGCTTTGATACTAGTGGTATGAAGAAATTTAACTCTTCCGGTAAGGGGATTCCTTGCATCTCCCTAATGTCTATGTAGAACTATTATTTCTTGTCAGATTCCTAGAATTGACGATGAACTAGGTATTTTAATCTTGATACTTGTGTTTGACCTCTCACTATGGTATAAGTTTGCTATTGTGTGAAGGCATTGATGGGAGAGTTGTAACAACTAATGAGGTAAACTATCTTCTTTTCAAACTATCTTCTGTGAAGGCATACTTTTGTTTTCATTTCCGTAGTTTAAGATTTCATTGCTTTGTTTTGGATAGCTTGTGTGTATTTTGGTGGCTGTTTTGAAATCAATATTTTTGCTAAATGATTGAATTGGATGAAGTTATGCATTTTAGTGATTCTGTTGAAGGAATCCACTACAGTTGTTAGCTTCTATTCATGAGCTCTAGTGGTAGTTTGTAAAAGTCTTCATTTTCCAACTCTCATTAGCATTGTCCTTGATCACGTTCACTTATAATTTGTGCATTTTATCTGGATTAAGTTTGATTAAGTGTGTTGATGATGTTAAGTGTTATTTTGCCGTTGTTTTACATTCTATTATGCATTTGAGTGAGTTAAATAAGTAATTTTGCTGCTGCCATGTGTTGAATAGCTGTTGTTATCATATTGAGTTCCCAGTAGTTCAAGTTCACTAGCATCTTAACATTGCATTCATCATGTTTGGAATAGTTCACATTAATACCTTGTTGTAACTGAATTTGCACATGTATATGTGGCTTAATTTACACTTAAATAGCATGAGACCACATCCTTTCAGTGGTTGCCATTCTGGATCTCTTTTATAATCTAAGTTCACCATTGCCTCTCATGCATTCATCTTCGTTTGGGATACTTTAGTGCATCTTTGCGTTGCTTTTGGAGTTGAATTGATTTGAGTGTGTGGCTGAGTTAAAATACCTGGTGGGACTATGAGCTGATTTGGTATGTTGTTGTATTTTAAACATCAATTCTGTCCAAAGGTTATAATGCATATAAATCTGATTTGACCATACAAGTAGTATTTATCTTCATAGTTTGGCATCATTGCATACTAGTTTTACTGTCATAGATTTCCATTAATGCATACTGCTTTTGCTGATAAATTCTATTGTTGTTGCAGTTTAGTTTGTTGTTGCCATATGTGAATTGATTGATTTTGCAGTCCATAATTCTGTTGGTTGAATTCTCTCCTGCCATGTGTTGATTAGTTGTTGTATATGATGGATTAATTCTCACTTTCATATTTAAAGGCTATGCTTCAAATTTTATCTTTGGTTTGTGCATTGCATATGAAATGGGACTGAATAGAGTGTGTTGTTGCTGTGAATTAACTTTATACTTTCATGATCAGTTTTGGGTTATGTTTTTGCTGGAATGATGTTCAGTTGGAATTGATTTACACTTTCATGGTAAAAGACAACAACCACTTTTGTCCTGATAACTCTGGAATTGCATAGATATTTTAATTCACATTTGCATTCCATTAGGCCACCATATTCTGCATTCAAATGTTTCACTACTGCCACAAATGGGTTTAATGTTACAATATGGTTCTATGCACAATTGAATTGTCGTACTACTGCCAGAGGTACTCACGCACGCTGCATTCATTCCTGCACACTGTCATTTAAATTCAGATAGCATCCATGGTACCCATGCACTTCATTCTAAAGCAGTTAGACTAATCCATTCATTCACATCCATAATTTGTCTTGTTGGAACGTGTTGTATTGTTATCTCTGTTTCACACTGATTCTGCTGCCATAATTTAACTTCTTTACAGCCACATATTATATGAATTTTGATGTGGTTCTTGACTTGTAGTGACAATTTATCATGGCAAATTTGTTCACGCATGATCAATTCAGGTTGTGCTCTATTGGGAAAGGAGTGATAAAGCAACGGAGAGAGAAGAATCATAACATGAGTCCTAAGAATACAAAGAAAAATAACAAGATTTAGTTGCTGTCAATAAGATGTGGAACTGCAAAAGTTGTTGGCCTTGTTGTTCAAGCTGCGTAATGTAGTGATGGTAGTACAAATGTAGTAGACCAATCTAATAATAGTAGATCACAAGATCATTAGGTGTAATTTTAATTATATGATGACTTCTAAACTTGCATATTTATTTAGAACTATTTCCAATTTCTTTTATGTTGGATCATGTAATGTGTACTTTTATTTTTATACTTCTCTTTATTACATTAGATATTTGAGTTAATAGTTATTTAGCATTATTAAATTTGTAGTATTTATTAGTAGGTTAAAATATTGTTCACAAGTATGTAAAAATTTTGTATATAAGTAGTTGTCACCAAAATAATTGGTTGCTAAATATTTTTACTTTTGTCACCGATTTAGTCACCAAAAGATATTTTTATTAAGATAAAAATTACTTAATTAGCCATCGAAAAATAAAGATCGTTATATTTTCACATTTGCGACCGAAAAATAAAGGTTACTATATATCTGAAGTTAATAATTTTTGTCATTTTAGCGACCGAATTAGTTACTGAAATTTTAGTGGCTAAATTGGTCTCTACAATAGGAAGTGACCAATCATTCTAGTAACAGATTAGCGACCGAAATTTCGGTGGCTATTTAACGACCAACACTTAATTCGATCACTAATAACTTTACCACCAGGATTTTTGCAAATGTCGGTCGCTAAATGATTTGCGACCGATTTTAAGCTTTTTAGCGACCGAAATAGGTGGTTGCTAAAATGCTTTTTTTAGTAGTGGTTGTTTCCACCTTCTCCCAACACATAACGCCTAAGTCATTGTCCAAATTACTTCCTATAAGTCTTACATTTTCTTTAGTACTCTATTGAGCATGAATTTCTCTATGAAGTATTGTCCAAATGGTATTACCTTCACTCTCCATAATGTTGTGAACATGATGGTATGTTTTCCATTACAGTTGTCCTAAAACTTCATATAAGCAATTTAACTGTGTATAGTTCATCCTCTTCACCTTTCCGTACCCAAGTGTCCACCCTTTCCTTATTTAGAGAAATGCAAATTCATAAGATTTGTGACAATAATGCAAGTACTTGTGATATTTTTGATTCAAAAATTTGTTATCTCCAACTCATATTAACCCTATTTGTATTTTCTCTGGCCACTGTTTTTTATTCTATACTGTATAAACTACAATTCTATCCCCTTCGATTTTATTCCTCATAACACCACTAAAAGTTTTATAGGCAAAAATAAGTTGTTAATTGAAGGTTAGATAATTCAGTAAGTTAATTAGTGAGAGGAGAAAAATTAGAAACCGCGGTCTTCAATTGCCACAAGTGGAGTTAATTAAACAATGGATCTCAAACTAATCATCGTTTTAAAAGTGATGCTATCAAGGAAGTGAAAAAAAAAAATCAAAATCAATGGCAAAGTTTTCAAAATATTTTATTTGAAAAAAGTGAAAAGTATGAGAATTAAGCTAATAGATTGTAAAACCTAGCAAGTTTTTATGAGATCGTGAATGGGGTATTTTGGAGCTTAGGTCAGAAGTCGATGAACCTTCGTAGATTTCTGAAGAGAACTGGTCAAATTGCATGCAAAATGAAGTTATAATGAGATTATGGACTGTTATCTTGTTTCACTTATGAAGGAGAAGGGACAAGGTGAATCTATTTTCAAAAATTGCTTGGATATATTGAGTTCTGTTGTTTTTCTTGTTCCTTCAAATAATTTCGTGTTGATCCGATATCGTTTTGGTATATCAAATGTTACTTATATAACAGAAATTTAAGCTGGAACATGCAATATAAAATCAAACCAGCTATGTAATCATATTTTGGGAACAACAAAGAACTCTCTTATATATAATACCCGAAGCAACAACTTAAAATAATAGTTGCATCATTACAGAAACAGTGTACACTGTGGATATAACATAACAACACCAAAAGAAGAAAAAAGAAAGACAAAACGAAAATCACAAACCCATCTGCTACATAACAGCAGAAGAATAATACAAGCAATATTAACATAAACTTCACATCATAGCGTCCCATTATTGAACTAGCAAAACATATATATAGAGAGAGAGAATTTAATTTTGATGCAGTACTGTGAGTGAAAACAATATCCATACTGTATCAAAATTAAATTCTTAAACGTAATTAAATACCTTGTAAGTTGGAAGAAGAGCTAGGTATGAGATAAAAGCAACTTTTCACTGATCTTCCACACATGGAACGCTACTTCAAAAGAACGATCTTGTGTTCAACGTTGCAGACTCCTGGGGATGAAGCCCTAACCTAAGTTCAAGGTCTAAATCAGCTTTGTTCTCTTCAATTCTCTGCCCCAAAACAAAAGAAGGAATTTCTGCTGAACCAATCAACATGCCCCTTTCTGGTGCATAATCATGATCACTTTTGAGAGGGAAATTGAATGGCATTTTTCGATTTCTAGCATGCTTCTGATCTTCTCCAGAACCCAACCGAAACAAGATTTTCTCTTCCAAATCAGAAGGGTCGTTACTGTGATCACTTGTGGTCTTGATTGAGATGTCCAACGAAAGCAAGCTTTCTTCAGAAGATTGCTTGAGCTTTGCCCTATCTCTTCTGTGGATATTCATGTGGCCACCTAGGGCTTGTGCATTAGAGAACCCTCTCTTGCAGAAGGAACAAGAATACGATTTCACTTGTCCAGGACCACCTTCTTCTTCTGAGCTCCACCTTATCTCAGATTTCTTATAGATTGGGGTGCTGAACTCCATTTTTCTTTGGCAAGTGAAAGGGAAGTAGCAAGAAGACATAAACTCCACAAAGGAAAAAAAAAAGTGGTATGAAACTATGGTCAACAATGGCTGAGACAAAATTTATAATCAGATTGGAAAACTGCAGAAACTATGCATTTTTTTCCTTTTTTTTATTATGTCAGCTGAGTAATATAGTTAACTTAGTATGGTAAGAAAACCTTGAAGCTAATTGAATAAAATATTAATTTGCAGAATCTTTATTACTCGTTCATTTATTCTACCAGACATTTCCTTTTACACTACCTTGAGAGGATCAAAAAGAGTTTATATGATTTTCACTTTGTGCTCTCTTAGGCTCGGTGAAAAGCTAAAAAAATGTTTTGCCTGAAGGTAAAAGTTAATTCAAGTATTATGCTTATTATTGTGTTTGATTGTGTGTGGCAGAAAATACAATATCAATTTGTCTTTGAAGAATTAGTTGCAGCTGTCATTTGCAATATTTCTTTTGGTTATTTAACGATTTATTAGAGAAATGAGAAATTAAATAAACATTTTGGTCCACTTGCAATGGTGTTAAACTCTTCATTAGCAAAAAGGGGATAAACATCTATTATATAAGTTCTGAAGTAGATAAAAAGGTGTTTTGTTTAGAAATTAGCATGAATAATTTTTCCAACGATTTAATGAAATTTATCCATTTTTGGTAATATATAAATTATGTGGTTTGTTCGCGTGATGTTAGAGACTCTTTAATCAAATAGTTTAAATAATTATGTGATCTTCTTATCTTTCGTTTTGCATGTTACTAAAATGACAACCTGGTACAGATGAGTCTATCCTTGCTTTATGTAAAATCTAAACACAATGATATGATGATAGCTATGGCATTTTAGATTATTTATATAATATTCAGAAGTTATTCTTTTTTGTTTAAGTAATTTATTTTGAAATCCCCTTTAATAAAATTGTCAATATTTATTTTTGAATCAGACTTTTTTCTCGCGTTGATTTAATATTTCATTTCTTCTATTTCGTTTTTATTTTAACCTTAACTCAAAAGATATTATCTTCCAAAACTCACAAACATCCAATTCTTTGTTGCGTCTCACTTAACATTTTTCTTTCAATAATAAGGAGAAATCATGAAATATAGACCAACTTATTATATGACAAAAATGATCACTGATAAAAGTATCAACCGATATAATAATTAACCTGTCTTTGTTATTAGTTCCGTAGTTATTAATATTAATGCATGGCATTGATAAAATTTAGTGTTAGCTAAATTCAATGGTTTACAAACTGAGTTTAATAGTTGAAATCAGTTACTATTATTGACTAAAATAGATAATCGTTTTTCTGTCATCAATTTAGTGATTACTAAATTGATCACCAAATTTTAATTACTTTTTCATAAAAAATAATAAATTTAATAAATATTTTATATATATATATATATATATATATATATATATATATATATATATATAATTCATCAATATAACCTTAATTAATATATAAATATGTACGTGAAAAGTACAAAACATATATAAATAGAAGTTAAAATTTTGTAGTGCACTCCGATGGAAATTCCAAAAAAAAAACATAAAAATCTCTAATATATCTTTCTTTCGCACCTAAATAAGCAATATTATATCAATACTTACTACTCTTAACTTATTAGTCCTATCAAATGTTTTCCTACATGTTTTTTTTATGAACAATTAATATATTCACATATAAAAAATACGTGTTCCAATCCATATAAAAATATAAGTATGTATAAATTTATGCAACAAAGATATTATATTTTATATTATTAATAATATAAATAAATAACATTAAAGAAACAATCTCAACCAAAATCCTACTACATTTATAGCGGAGCATCACACAAACGTTTCACTATACTAATCAGTCACTTATTACACAACTACTTTAGAAATTTTTTTATCAGCAAAATTACTTTGAAAAATATTTCAACCCCAAAAGAAAATCTAATAGCTAAGGGTCTCAATCCACCAAACCACATGAAAAAATGTTTAGCTAGCTAGTGGGTCTGATGCAAAGTTCTTGCTATGTGAAGACCATTGAAAAAAAATCATTGACTTCAAATTTTTGATGATTGTATGTTAAGTCTAGGGATGTCAACGGGGCAGATAGGATACAAGTAGTAGCTCCTCCGTATTCTATTCACTGGATAAATATTTGTCCCGTACCCATACCGATTTCTGTGCGAGTCAAAAAAATTTCATCAAAATTGACACTATGATTATGTTAATTACACCAACAAAGCAAATCATTTTTCTTTGCAACTTCAATTTTGATGAAAAAATCTTGATCCATTTCAAGAAATTTAACAAAAAAGAACAAAATTGTATCAAATTTTCAAAAAATTGGAACAGAATTAAAAAAAAAAGAGCTAGAGGACCAACTTAATTTTTTGTGAACAGGAATAGAGACAAAAAAATAGTAATTAAACCTAAAATAATTTTTATATAAACAACTAAAAATATTATATTTTTTATGATGATAAAAAATAATAAAATTAAATATAAATACTTTTTATAATTTTAATGTAATTGATTTTTATTTATTATGATTATGTGTAAAAAACCAGTCAAATTGAAAAAAAAATTAAATTATTAACAAATGGTTACTTAAAAGATTAATAAAATAATTATTTTAATTTTAAAAAATTATTTAAAAGGTAAAATAAAAAAATAAATGTGAACATAAATAGAGAATATTTTCTTTATGTATAAATATAGATATTTAAAATATCAAAATATATAAAATATATTAAAAATACATAATTTTTTTAAAAGAAATATTTAAAATTGTATATTAAATTATAAAAATATAAAAATATTTGGAACCCCGGTCACTCATGTGTCTATATAAAAATCCGTCCCTATCGATATATATTATCAGATTGAGGAGTGTATACTAGATTATCCAATTCGGTATTTACAATTACATGCCAGATGAGATAATCTGATATATACTTTGAATCCGGTAATGCATATTAGATTCACTAATCCAAAATTTTAGTTTTGAATTGGACAATCTGAAATTCACCATGTTGATAGTTTTGTGAAGATGATAAAAATGAAAATGGTGATGGGCTAAGATGATGGAGATGGCAGCTGAAGGCCAAGACAGGTCCATGAGGAAATAAATTTAGGGTTTTTAATATATTTTGTTGAGAGGTAAGATGAGAATAAAATATTTTATTGGGGTGCAGGAAGAAGAAAGAGGTGCTGGAAGAAATGCTCAAAATCGTGTAAATTTATTTTTCTTATAATTTTAATTACTTACAATTAGTTTATATAAATTCTTTGATTTGAGTCTCATCAAAATGTCAATTCAATTAAGTGGAAATGTGTCAGAGGTTTTACATATAATTTATTTGTATAATTTAAAAAAGTAAATATATTAAATATTTAAATATAAGTGGAAAACTAAATGTATAAAATATATCAAAAGTCTCACTTTAATATTTCTTTGTAAATATTTTATATGTTTACTTCACGAATCTACGTAATCAGATGTACTTCAGAACTTTATTTTACTTTGTTAATTGTAAGATATAAATTTTTTGGATGAGGCTCACCCACCATAAATAAAGTATGTGCAAGTGAGTTCGTGAGAGAAGAAACTGCTTCATAGCAATTATATTCTAAATGAATTACTCAAAAAGAAGTGAGTGGTGACTCAAAAACTAAATTAATTAAGTACGAATAGCAAATCCCAGACAAAATACCACCTAATACTCTGAAGTTTCTATTTCAAAATTCGGATTTCCCAAAGCAATAATTTCTAATTAACGAGTGAAATGCTTGTTAAACATAGAATTCCCAGACAATTTCATAAACAACTAATATTTTCTTGTCATTCTATAGTTCTATTCTTCATCGCCAATTAAGTAAGTTGAAAAGCGACACTTAGCACATGTGCACTCTGCAATATGCTACCCTAATTTTCATTGCCATCTCTCTCTTCTCTATTTTTATAAGGAAAACTAAATTATTGAATTAATTAAGTTGAAAAAAAAAATGTCACCAAGTAAGTCAAGAAGTCTCTCCTTAAAAAATACGTCAAAAAGTCTTATTTTAATACACACTTATTACTGACATTAAAAAAAAATACTAAATATAAGACCTTAAAAAAAGAATACAAAATATTAGTCTTCGTTTACAAGACCCAAAATATATTCCTTTTAAACTAGATCTACTTGTACAACATATAATAATTTCTAAAACTAAAAATAAGGATGAATTATCTTTGTCCAAAAAATGATTAATTGAAATTCATGCAAATTACTTAGTTATGTTTCATATGGAAATCATTTGAATTATATATCAGTCACAGAGTTGTCGTTAATTGATAGTTATATATTGGTGTTATAAATGAATTTTATCTGGTTAAGAATCTAGATGTTATTATTTATGGTGTCCTATTCATAACATGCTTTTTTTCTTTTTTACAAGAATGTCATTCTCATTAATAGTTTACAGGTTTCCAACAATAACTACATTCCCTATATAATAGTTTTGAGACAAATCCTAATTTTGTAATGTCTAAAGAAGTTCGTTTTGCATATAAATTAAAATTAATTAGTTTCTAAATAAATTAATATGTCTGATGAAATGGAAGATTCTAATACTAAATATAATGATAAGTCAGTTCAAACTACAAAGAAACATGATAGAGATATTTCAAAAGAAAGTTAATACTAAATCTTTAAAATAAGAACTTCTAAAATATATGAGTTTTAAAAGTATATGGAATTCAAATTATAGAAGGATTTTCGTGAAGGAAATTATGTTTTTACTTTAGTTTATTCATAATAGTTTTTTTTCCTATTTGTGTGATGTAATTTTATTATGTGTTTGATGTGATTTCTATGTTTTTTTTTCTTTTTTTTTCCTATTTAATAAAATCTTCACATATGGTGTTTAGCATAAGCTTATTTAAAAAAGAGAAAAAAAGAAAAATATAGCTACACATATGTATGTAGTGACGGAGCTTCTATGGAGTTGGGAGGGGCCTTGGCATCCCCAAATATTTTTTATTTTTTTAAATTATATATATATTTTTGAAATTTTTAAGAATTTTAATTTTTTTTTTAAATTATAGATAGTGTATTTTAGAAATTGAAGAAAATTATATTATATATTTTTTATTTTTTTTATAAAATAAAATATTTAATACTAATAAATCATAAATCATAAAATCAAATATAACAAAGAATACAAATATTTATGTTTAATTATTTTTTTTATCTATGTTTTCATCTAAAAATATCAAATTGTAACTAAACAATTGAAATCAAATTGAGACTAAAGAAAATGTGAAGACCTTAATATTTTTGGAGATAGTAACCAAAAGAGTAATTAAACAAAATATTTAATAAGATATTTTTTATTTTCTTTCTCATTGCCTTTTTAATTTTTCACTCTCGTATTTTTTTTTTTGTTTTTGAAGGAAAAATAAAGTTATATATATATATATATATATATATATATTTATTTTTTTTTTTTTTTTTTTTTTTTTTTTTTTTTTTTTTTTTTTTTTTT
>Ga0099822_1002174_pt1 | contig 24154 bp, 13 predicted proteins | sample CowpeawhiteBW_FD_76839 | JGI IMG/M metagenome (GOLD analysis project Ga0099822, IMG submission 76839) | Root nodule microbial communities of legume samples collected from California USA - Cow pea white BW | ecosystem: Host-associated > Plants > Roots > Nodule | place: USA: California | collected... | reverse complement strand
TTAATATATATATATATATATATATATATATATATATATATATATATTTTTTTTTATATTTTTTTATGTATATAGTATTATATATTTTTATAAAAATATATATATATTATTAATTTATATTTATATAAAAATATATAAAATATATATATATATACACTCATCTCTATATATTTGATAATATATATATAATATATATATATATATATATATATATATATATATATATATATTTTGTTGTAAATTATTGAATGTGTAGCGTATTAAAGATTTTAACAAAACTGTATATACATTAGTCATTTATATTTCTAGAAAACTATAGGAAATGGATTCATAATTTTCAAATATTAGATAAGAAAAATTCTCAAATATCAGGCATCGTCTAAGTCTGTTCCAAATCAGTATGATCTTGGTTTATTTTGTTAACTTCAGTTTAACAAAATTTAATTATACACGCTAAATTCCAAAGATGTTTTCATTTAGTTTAGGTTCACTACAATAATAAATTCCAAATGAAAACTAATGTAAAAGGACAATTTATGCGCTTAATTTGTGGAAAAACATATGTATTAGTTATAATTAAACATTTATAAAAGACCATTATTTCAATTAACTTTGTAGGAAAAAGCATTTATGAATTATATCTAAAATTTTACAAAGTAAACAGTTAAGTGAATTACATACGCATGAAATGTTATTACAAAATGCAAGCTGTCTCCGTCTCCTTTGATAACTATATGTTCTTTGGAATCATAAAAAAACTTAAAAACTTTCGAAGCTCATGATGAGAAAGAGAAAATATACATCGCCGGTCAGTTCAACCTTGCGTATTTGAGCCCACGTCAAAAACTATTTGGGCATACTGTAATGGACTCATTCCTTCTCGACTTTTTCATACAATTACTTTATGGGTTCTCTCTTCCTGCACCTCCTTTTTTTTTCTTTCTGCACCGAAAAAACCCATAATCCTCAAGATACCCTTTAATCCTATCCCCTCAACCTTGTCAGGTCCTCATCCCTCACAAAGTTTCCATTCTTCCAGCGCCTCTCCCATCATTGCTGGGTAGCCTAAACCCTTGCTCGCCGGAATTGAAGATGGTGGAGGCTTCCTCAACGATGTTGAGGTCCATAATCACTAAACCCCTGTTCCAATTGAAATTCTGTAATAAAAAGTGATGGAAGAGAAATTAATGAAGAATGGGACGTGAAGAATGATAAAGTAAGGGATGGTTTTTCATGCAGAAGCCTTCGTCCGCGGAAATTAGTTTACAACGGGAGCATGGCCAAAGCCGGCACCAGCGTAGGATTGTTCCAAATTAGAAACTATGTCCCAGATTGGAACTAAAATGTCCCAGATTCCGAAATACAATTTTTTTGGAAGTAGTGTTCCGGAAGGAAATTTTTGATGTAGAAATTTGTTTTACAACATTTGGTCCCGGAATTATTTTGTATTTCAGATCGGGTGTTTTGAAAAAATAAGGTCAAATTGAATGTTTAGGAAGATATTTTCGGATTTAGAAATATCTTCGAAAATCTTTCTCAGCTCAAAAGCCACAGTGTGTTTACTCACTATGCACTATTGCAAAGCCATACTCACTCACCTTGGCCATTGAGTTTTCATCCAACATAACAGTCTCACATTTTTTACGGTACCATGACTCAAACTTCCTTCCTCCAAGTTAACCTCTTGCAAAGTGAGGGATCCTCTATGTACTTATCCAAAGAACCGTTTTTTGGCATATTCATGCACGAAAAACCTATGGCTAAACTCACAACAGTAAGCCTTCCAGCTTCATAAGGTCCTTAGCATTCCCGAACTTCCTTTCCTATGCATTCAAGCCTTTATCCGCAACCAGGGAATTGTTTGGTGATCCGAACTTGAACATACTGTGATAAAGATTGATGGAGAACACAGATTGATGGAGAACTTGAACATACTGTGATAAAACATACAGGGAATTCCTATTATTGTCTTTGAAGATGATGAAAACAGTTACCTGCTGGAAGATAACCTTTACCATAATCTTTTACCCATAAGAATCCAATGCTCACATAAGAAAAATGAAAATTTAAATTCCTTTGGATGTTGTAATAAAAATTTAACCTCTTATGTACAAAATAACAATGTTATTTGTTCTATGCTGTCCAATCTTCATGCTTTCCATCATGATACGGGAGCTCTTGAGTGATTCACCCCTCGTCTTTAACACAAAAATTAAATTGATGAGGAAACGTTTTTTTTTTTTTTTTCTAGAAGTGTAGTTTTTCTGGACAACCTTGTCTAACAGACTTTAACCAATTCTACTAGCACTCGAGTTATTCAATATAGCCAGACATTAAAGGGGAGATGTCAGATCCCGATACATAATCCGTTTTTAGAGCAACTAAACATAGTTATGCACTACAGTTTAGATGAACACACGACTAGAATCAATTCTATTATGTGACTCATTTAAAATATTATGATGGACCCAATTCTGATTTAATAAAATTTAAAGACTTATTGTTTATTATGGGAAGTGTTAATAAAATAAAAACCAACTTGATGAATGTTAGTTTATAAAAGAGATTGGAGTTCTGTCTCTAGCCATAAGGATTTGCTCACAATAACCCATTAAGAACGTGTAAGAAGAAAGAAGAAAGACAAAGAGATAAATTGAAAAAAGGTGGTTGGAGAACACACAAATTATGAAAAAACACATACTCATATGATCTCTTATAAATCAAGGTTAATGCTCTATTTTGTTTTATTATGTGAGAATAAATCTCAAAGATCCTTAATTGTTTTACATGTGGTATCGGAACATGTGTTGTAGGATTTATGATTCTCCACTTGTGTGATGACATTTCCCTAATTAGATATACCCTAATTAAGAATGTAGTGATTTTGAAATTTATGTTTCCCAATTTTTTTTAATGAACCTAATTACAAGTTTTATGGCGAGCAAATTGTAACTAAATAATCATAGATCCTACAACACATGCTTTGATATCACATGTAAAACAATTAAGGATCTTTGACATTTAAGATTTTCACACAATAAAGCATAATAGAGCACTAACCTTGATCCATAAGAATAAGAGATCATGTGAGTATGCATTTTTCAATATGTAATTTGTGTGTGATCTCCAACCACCGTATCTCAATCTATCTCTTTTCCTTTTTCTTTTCTCTTACACGTTCTTGATGGGATGGATTATTGTGAGAAGAACCTTATGGCCAGAGACAGAACTTCAATCCCTATTATAAATCAATGTCTATCAAGTTGATTTTTATTTTATTATCACTTCCCATAATAACCAATAGATTCTTAAATTTTATTAAACCACAATTAGACCCATCATAATATTTCAAATGAGTCACATAATAGAATTAATTTGTCAATTAATTCTAACATTCTCCCACTTGACTTATATGACGTCATAACATTATGTGATTTAATGTGCATTACAATAACTTACATAAATTGGTTCCATCATTATTCATAATTAAAGCTACAAAGATAATAAGAATCATGTCAGTCATACATCATTCAGTCGACAAGATTCATTCCATGTACTATTGTATTATCCATTTCTCTTTAACATGACCTTAAAACAAGAAGTCCATAATGTCATTTTTCCAAATAGATGAACACACAACACAAAATATGCTAAAAGTAAAATCCATAACTGATGAACTAATTGAGGGTAGTCTCAAGCCAAAGCATTAAGAGTAAGAAAAATACTCAGATCACAGATATCGTCAGAGGGCAGAGGAGCACCATAAAAACTTACCGACCATGAGAATTTAAATTAGTAACTTAGCTGGCATGTCATTGATGTTCCAACCTCAAATCAGAATTTACGGATATACTATGACAGTGGTATGAGGAAGTCAATTGAGTAATCAGAAGCGCCATCAAAAACTGCTACTTCTCACATTCACGCATCTTCTCTTGTATTTGAAGGTAGTCGTACCCTGGAATATCTACCAAAATGCAAATTAGGTTGTCATATAACACACTAGGTTTTGTAAATGAAACAAAAGCTAGTCTCAAGAATGGTATTCAAATTACTTTTGGAGTTCTTCTTTGAGTACGGTACTATATAGACCTCCTTTTTTCCCCATCACGTTATCTTCAATGGCAAAAAGATAAATACCGAGATCTATACGCGGCGAGATGACAAAAGACAAGTTGAGCGTTGATGCTACTCTGTTCCTGCTCTGCTACTGAAAATAGTTTGATGTGTTCAGTGACTCTCATGTCATTCACCTTACTACCATGATCACCAATAATCTCCACAAGTGCATTTTCCCTCCTCAAATCGATGGAACCGGTTATTGTCCCTCACAATGATTACCCTTTGAGTACACTTGCTAATAAACTTGATGGCAGTGTGGCAATCACCACAAACACGCAAGTTCTTCATCACTCTGATAGGCCGCTCCTGAGGAAAAGTAATAAGTCCAAACGCTATGGCCAACCTTTCACTATGATACCTTATAGTTTGACTCTTCTCATCTCCGTCTACTTCTTTCAACACGAAAGACGTGTCAGCAACATACCCAGCTTTTGCCATTTTCTCTCCCAGCTCCTCCAACTTCTCATAAATTTCCTTGGTCTTCCCATGAGACCTATCCCCAGCAGCAAATGTATGAACCCTATTACCCTCCTCCACCCAACTCAAACCAGTTTCTTTCTTTATTCCCTGATCCCTCAGCATTTTTCTTGCTCTCGCCGCTTCCTCCCATCTCCCAGCAGCAGCATAAGCATTAGAAAGCAAAACATTGATCCCAGAACTCACAGCACCCATCTCAAAAACCCTATCAGCCACAAAAGAAGCCAATTCAGTGTTCCCATGAATCCTGCACCCAGTCAACAAAGCCCCCCAAACAGATTCCGTGGGCTCCATAGGCATGTCCTCAATCACCCGAACCGCTTCCGCCAACTTCCCAGCACGACCAAGCAAATCGACCATGGTAGCATAATGCTGCGATCCGGGTTCAATCCCATGATCCTTCATCAACTCAAAGTAATGCTTCCCCCTCTCCACCAACCCCGCATGGCTGCACGCATAAAGGAGACACAAAAAAGTGATGAAATTCGGCTTCATCCCGACACTCCCCATCTCTTCAAACAGCTCAAACGTTTTCCCCGTGTGAGCATGCTGAGCACACGCAATCAACATCGCATTCCACATGCCAAGGTTCCTAACCTTCAACTCCTCAAAAACTTTGTAACCCCCTTCCACAACTCCACACTTGGAGTACAACGAGATCAACGAACTAGCCACAAAGCAGGAAGAGTCAAAACTCGTCTTAAAACACAATCCATGCACTTGCTTCCCCAACTCAAACAGAGTGGAAGCACTACAAACCCTCAAAACACTAGACAACGTAAAATCATTAACCCGAATATCATAATCCTGCTGCAACGCACATTTAAAGAGGTTCAAAGCCTCCTCATCGAGACCCAGTTGGGAGTACCCGTATATTAAGCCGCTCCAGGAGACGACGTTTTTATGAGGCATTTCGTCGAACACCTTCCGTGCGATGTTTATTTCGCCGCATTTAGCGTACATATCGACGAGGGAGCTTCCAACGAACACGTCAAAGTGGTTGGCGCTTTTAAGGGCGAGGGCGTGGAGGGAGTGGGCGGTGGGGAGGGACGAGAGGGCGGCGCAGGACTTTGTAGCTGTGGGGAGGGTGTGGTCGTCGGGAAGGAGGCCGTGGCGGAGCATGCGACGGAAGAAGCGGAGGGCGAGGTGGGGTAGGTCGTTCTGGGCGAAGGCGGAGATGACGGAGCTCCATGTGGTGGCGGATTTGTGGGGAAAGGAATCGAAGAGTTTGTGCGAGGAATGAGGGAGGTTAGTTTTGGAGTAGAAGTTGATCAAATGATGGCACACCAATGGAAGAGCTTCAAACCCTAATTTAATGGCGTATGCATGCAGTTGAAGACCCTTGGGGAGTGACCTTGAATGTGTTAGACACACCAGCACCTTGCAAACGTCTCTGCAGTCACTCTGCAGAGGGAGCATTACTAACAACAGTGAAACGGAACCAACACGCTGCGTCACGTCTTATTATCCCTTTGGGCCTACATTAGTCCCAAATATAACAAAAAAAAAAAAGTTAAATCTTTTCTCTTTTTATTCCTATTTTAGTATAGTAGGAAAATTTTAAGTAAGTCTTCTTTTATATCTTAGGTTGTTATTTTAAGAAATTTATTATAATTAAGTTCTTTTTGTCAGTAATATATTAAGAGCGTTAATCATGTATAACGTTGGACACGTGAATTTTTTAAATTAAAAAAAATTATTATGTGTCAAGCTAATATTATGATATAGGATAGAAACAGCAGAAACAGTGTGATGTGCTAATCATAATGTCATGTGTCATTATTGAAGTGAAAATTTTTAATTTAGTTTCGAGACTTGTTATCTTGTCTCAATTTAGTCATATTTTTGTAAGACATCAATAATTTCATCCATACTTAAATTGAGACAAAATTTAACTTTTATATAAATGTCACAATCATATTTCTAACAAGATTAAGTTTTTATTTTACATTGAAGTTTATTTAAATATTGTTTCAAATAATTATACATTAATAATATATAGACAAATGTTAAGTTGGTTTAAAAATAACAACTTTATAAATTGAATTGTGATATTTTAAATATATATATTTATTTTAAATTGTTATAAAATTATTTTAAAATTTTATATTTAAATTTATAAAGTTATTTTTAAAGCAACTCTAACATTTATCTATCAATTATAGATATATAAATATTTAAAATAAGATTTAAGTAAAGTTCAATGCAAAATATACATTTAAATAAACTTAATTTTGTTAAAAATATCAATTATAATAAAAATACCATTATAAAATTTATATAAAAATTAAATTTGGTATAAAGATGAAATTGATTTAATTTTAAAAAAATTAAAAACAAATATAGACAAAAATAACAAATACATATATAAGACAAGACTACGATGAAACTTTTCACATAAAAATAATACGTTCTATGTCACACTCTTTGTACCACATACCACAATATCATATTGATACATGAAATTTTTTTTAAAATTATAAAAAAAATTAAAAATAAAAAGAATCACATGCTGACATATAGTTAACTAATTAGTACTGATTAAAATAAGCTAATTAAATTTTTAAAATAAAAACTTAATTAAGAAAAAAAGAAGAAGAGAACCTACCGACGAAAAGAGACCAATATTTTAACCTATAAAAATAAACAAAAACTGTGACATTCAATTCATTGACATCGTCGCAGTGGTTCAGTTGAGTAAGTGTAAACTTGACACCAAGGTAGTAGGCATAGAGAAAAATGGAGGGAGAAGAAGAGTTGCTATGGAAATCGGAGCCACAACGCGAGTCCATCGTCTCCGTCACGCTCGCACGTGCTATCACTTCTCTTCTCACTTCCCGTCCCAAGAAGCTTCAAGATTCTATTTCTCGCCTCTCTTCACATTCTTCGCGCTCGCACACTTCACTCGTTTCCCTCGAAGACTCTCTCTGGTTTTTCCACAGCTACGTTGCCGACGCTGCGACCAAGAATTCTTCCCTCGACCAAGTCCTTCTTCCAATCATCGACAGCGTATTCATTTTCTCCTCCTTAATTTGTTTATTTCGGATTCTGCTTTCTCTTCGTTACGCTGTTTTTCTTGTTTGCAGGTGTTGAAGTCCAAGCACGGTGACCAAGCTATGCTTCTGTTGAACTGGCTCTTCCAGGACGAGATTCTTTTCCAACCCGTTGCCGAGGCTCTCGCTGGCCTAGTTGCCAGAAAGCACGTCAACGATCGCTACTTGTTGCTTGGTTGGTGCCTCCTTCTTCGGAATCTAGTTGAATTTGAATGTTCCGCTCATCAATCCATGTTTGGTGGTGAGTTTCTGATTTTCACTCTCGCTATTTCAACTCAAGTATTGACGAAGAACATGTTTGGAAATAGGAAACCTTTTTATTTTTAATTCATTTTGGATTAATTAATTAAATTGTGTTTGTTAGGGATACGCGAGAGTTATGGAGATTTGTTGAAGATACTCTCCACTTGTCTTCCGGATTTGGCTAGCATTGTTAGTAAAGGAAGGTATTGTTTGTTTCTCATGCATCTCTTTCTTGTTTGAAAGTGTAATGTAGACGGACGTTCTTGTTTAGTGGTAGATTTTGCCGGTGTGCATTTAGCACTGTACTAGTGTATTTATCAAGATTGTTGTCTTTTATTTTATTCTATGTTATGTAAACGTATATATGTCTCACATTGTATATTCAGACATTCATCTAATTCCCCCCTCTTTCCCCTCTCTTTATAGACAAGATTCCTGATACTGTCAGGAGCTACCATTGTTGGCTAGAGGCGTTTGATTGATTATTAATTTGTTCAATGACAAGTCTTACTTGTGTACAGCTGTTCCTCTTCATAAATTTACCTTTTCATGTTTCTTATTGTAGCATTGTACCCATTTATTTTACCAATAATGTCAACTCCATATCTCTCCCATTTGCTCTTTTTGTGGATAGTATCATTATAATGTTGTTTTATTAATTCACTGATTATTCCTTAAATTTTCATTATCTCACCACTGGCTGTTCAGCACTTTGCAGGATGGTTTTGAGTTGCCATCTCGCCTTGGAGTGTCTGCGGCTGATTGTTTTTTGTCTCTTTCGGGAGCATTAACAAAAGTGGCGGACAATAAAAAGTTGAAATTAAATGCCAGAGCAAAAGATCAGGCAATTACTTTTGTACATTCTCCTACTACTGACAAGAAGGAGAAATTGGATTCAAATTTTTTGATGTCAATGATCGATAGGGACTATACTCTGTGGCATCATTTAGATGACATTATTTGTTTGGTTAAAAGGCTCCTTTCTGTAAGTTATACAGTCTTAGTTCTTAATTCTTTTATTCATATATTCATAATGTGCAATAATGATATACTATAAAGAAAATTATATTGAATAAGCAAACATTAGAAACTGCATTAGAAAGTGATGCCATTATTTAACTACAGTGTGAATAAGACTTTTAGACGATCGACTATGGCAACATTTCCTGTTATATTGAATTTGGTAAACAAAACCTGTCCTGATTTTAGGTTCATGATTATTAACAACTCTTTTTCGATGTTCCTTTTCAGAGGGGCAACTAAGGTAAAACTATTTTCAATTTTGTGATGAGAACTCATTCGCTTCTGCAGAAAGTATAATCAGGCCCAAACTTGTAACTGAATTCTAACTGGCATATAAAATTACTGATATGAGCATGCATTTGTAACAAGAATGTAAAAAAGATGGTTCAAGCTGTTACTTATTCAGTTGTTTAATGTTCAACTCTACATTACAGTGGAGCAGGAAAAGTCGTTTTTTACATGCCAAAGGCTTGGAGCAAGTTCTTAAATGGCTGCAGGAGATAAAGAATCACCATGGATCCTTTCAACTAGAGGCAGGTTCTGGAATCAATGCATTTTTTTCTCTATTTGATATTCGATTTTAATCACTTAGTATTTTCTATGGGCCATAATTTTTCTTTTTGTCTGCGGCATTGAAGACTGATTCTAATGCTCTCAAGACTGGAGATTTACTGCTCTGTTCTTGCTGGAAGCATTATAGCGTGCTACTACACCTGGAAGATAAGAAGTTCTCACAGCATTACAAGGAACTGTTGGACCAGTATATGTCTGGCATCCAGGTTATATACAGTACAGAGTAGCTATATATTTATAATGAAGTCTTGAAGTAATTTGAGCAATCACCTTATGTCCTAGTTGGTATGGATGGCAAGGTGTCTCTATTTGATGTTGCCAAGGGGGATAAATTATTCTTGTTTTAGCAGTTCTGCTAAGAAAAATATATGCTGACTGACTTCATCATATTGTATAAACGTTTAGGCTTTAACTTATTTATGGCATATATAAAAGGGAATTTGCCTTGACTATCTGGATAGTGTCTCTTGTGCAATTTTTGGCAGTCTTGGGGTAAGAGTGTTTGTCCCATACATTTTATTTAACACTTTGAGCATATCTTATGGTTAGTTTGTAATTGTTACTGGCTAGGGCTACATCAATTCAAATTAATCAGGAATAGGTCAGTAGGTGATAAATATATTTGACATGATGACATGACAACTCAATTCTTTGTGGTTTCATATGATTGTGCGTGTTGAAATTGTTTTTTTTTTTTTTTGATATCCATGCAAAATGCAGTATTATATGGACAACCACACTGGTGGTGGCTATATTGACAACAATGATGGTGGGTTGGAGACCAGAAAGTTCTTTTTGAATTGTTTATGCCTGCTTTTGGGACGTCTAGATATCAAGAGATTTGAAAGCACAGTGTCGGAGTTTGGGATGAATATCTCACGCATTCTAGTACCACAGGTACCTCTAATTGAGGCCTTCTTGGGGAAATATGTTGCAGATATATTTTTAAACAAAAATGTTACACACCCTTTTAATCATGCGAATGAATGTGTTATATTCATTTTCCTTCGAAATCCAATGTTTTTTCCCTTGCATGGATCAGGTTTAGCACTGAATTTTATGATTAGAAACTTAGAATAAGGATACCATCAATTAGTATTTTTATTATAGCATTTTCTTTGTTCTGAACTTGAATGACATGTTGATGTGGTTTTTGCAGTGACTTTAATGCAGTAATAATGTCCTTTGCATCTGATAGAAAGATCAAAGCTGTTATTTTCAGCAGTAACTGTCAGTTGAATCTGACTTTTTTTTCTTTTTCTAACCATTCCATAGTTAAATAAAATTGTTTGTTTACCTATGATGCACTGTCAAGGCAGAGTACTATTTCTAATTTTACAAACTGAGTCCAGATCTACTTGATATTCAACAACTTTAAGTTCACATATTTGATACAGACATTGCCATCTGTTATGTGTAACCTGGCTTCTGCTGCATTTTGGCATAGAACTATAGAGTGTGCATTGCTTATTATCAACATATTTTTTAGTTATGATGTATTTAGAAGTCAATGATTAATCAAATTGTGATTTAGTAATTTGTGTCTCCTTACCAGATTGAAAATTGAGCTTTTATACCTTTCCTTCTTTATTCTGTAGTTAAATTGCACTGATGAGGATGTGATAGCTGGAGTTGTTTCAATATTCAAGGCTATCATTCTGAGGCCAGATTACACACAAGAAGATGCACTTGCTGACAGTAGGAAGGCAAATAGTGTGATTCCTCTTCTGCTTCACCTTTTAGATGAGCGGGATGGTACAGCTAGAGCTGTTGTTATGTTGATAGGAGAATACTGCTCAATGTAGTCATTTTATTTTTTCTCTTATGATACTGACTAAAATCACTCTTTAAGTCTAAAATCTTTTCTTTTAAATTTAGAACTTACACATATAAGGATTCTCCAGGAGCAAAGATGATCGCTGTCTTATGGAAGTTCTGAAGCGCCTTTCTTCTGGAAACATTTCCCAGAGAAGAAATGCTATGGATGTTATATCAGAAGTCCTACATATATCATCAAAATCACAAAGTTTAATATCTTGTTCTTCTAGGTACGACTGCTTTTGTTGTTATACTGGTTTTTAGTTGTTTGTATATTTATTTGTTGAAATGTGTATTTTAGGCAAGATATAGCAAACAAATTGCTAGAGCGGCTTGGAGATGAAGAAATTATGATTCGTGAACAGGCATCCAAATTACTTCCAATTATAGGTAGCATTAAAACTGAAATGTAAAGTGTAATATTTTGTATACAGATTTCTTATATAAATTGGCAAGTATTAGCGGGTCTTGTATTGACCGGATCTTTATGGATGATTGATTCTTGATGTGGTGCTGAACCTTCTTTGCCCAATTGTTAAGCACCATCTTTTTGGTTTTTAATTTTAATTTGAAGCAAAAACTATTGGTGGCCTATGTTTTATTCTCACATAAAGTCTATAGAGTTTTTATATCAGGACGTTACAAGGTGTGTTTAAGATGTGATTAAAGCAATTTCTAAGCTTGCATCTAATAGCTTAAGCTTATAGGTTGCTTCTTTGCATTTCCTTTACTTTTTTTCTCTTTGAAATGATTCCTTCATTGTCTTTATTTGTTGTGCTCCTCTGCTTTAATGAGTTGCACATTTTTTTTTAAGCCATAATGTTTTCACATTAATTCCATATGCGTTACAGTGATCCACAAGATATCTGTCACGAAAATTTTACAAATGGTTGTGACAAATTTTATTGGTGAATTACTTTTGCAGACCCTTCACTGTACTTGCCTGCACTGGTTGGTCTTGTCTACTCTTCAGATGTGAGACAATCAATTGCTATTGATTCCATCATTGAGGTCCTCAAACATCACAACCAGAGAATTGAAGTCATATTCTTGTTTCTTGACTGTCTTAGGTAGGTTTCCTTTTCTTTGCTCCTTCTACTGGGCCTCTAAAGTTTGGATCTCAACTTATAGAAGCTGTTTCTAGAGTCGGAGTTCAAAATCTAAGAATGTTTTATAGATGAAAATATCACTCTTGGCTGAAATTTTTTCCTTCTTATCCTTGCAGCAATACCAGTATAAGCGTAGACCTTCCACAGTCCAATGGAGATGAAGGTACTTTTTTTCCCTACTTCCATCACTGTTTGAAATTTCATTGCATCACTAGTTCTGTATTTTATATCAACATTTATATAATGTAGATTGAGTATTTATTGACTCTTGTGTAATACTATTAGTGGATTAGTTTTATGTTGTTTAACAACTTCTCAAGTGGCATTACTCATGAAAGTCTCCTGAAAGTTTGATACCATAGATTTGTGGATAATTTTGTTTGTAAAATTCCATACCAATTTCAATCAGCTTTTTTACATCCGTATCTCCTAAAACTAAAGTTCATCAAGTTTTCTAGCACAGTTTAATATGGAAAGTAATGGCTGCTTCCTTTGAAATTGTTCAAGATCATGCACTATCCAGACATTGTAAATATGAAAAACACATTCTGCAGTTGAAACAACAGTGTAAGATCACCAAATTCTTAATAGTGCTAGCTGATTTTCAGTGGCATATAATATAAGAATGCATAATACTGTGTAATATACATAACTACATATCACTTTAGTGTGCTATATTTTCAAGATGCACATCAAAGTACATGTACATAACTGCATTATAGGGTCCGCTTCAAATTGTGATAATTTCTTATTCTTTTACGTTTCACCACTGTGACTGTAAATATTGAACAGTTTGTAATATCTGTTTCTTGTTTATCCACATCTGTTTTATGTTAAAAATACTGCATTTATTATGTTCTCATTTTTTTTTTATTTGCTGTCAGGGTCAAAGTTGGATACTGACCGACTACTCAAACTGGTTCCAGTATGGTCCAAAAATGTAAGATGGTAGATTGAGCAATTATGTATGGCTGTAGGATTTGGTTCACTCTAAATTTCCGAGTAAATGCATGGAGTTATAACTGTTGATAGGAAAATTAACCACTGATATTTTAACTACATTATTTGTTATGCATATGTATTCTATAACAATTACAACCATTGACTTTTCAATCAATGACTGCAACTATATACTTTTTTAGAGTGCAAGTCCCGCATTCCAATAACGATTATAACTTAAGGCCATGACCTGTTTTACTTTCTCTCTCCTTTTGTTTTTTTTTCAGTGTCGTAGCTGTTTTTTTTTTTCAGTGTGGAAGCTGTTTTTTTTTTTTCAATGTGGAATATGATCAAGAAAATGGAAATAAATGACTGATGTAATCTTTACGTTGGTTAAGTTCGTTAATGGAAACTGTAGACATTTTAAGACTTAATATTAGTGATAAATTGTAAAAGATTATTTCAACATTTTTAGACTGCTAATTGCTGAAGTGATGTGCTACTGAACCCAAATAATCCTAAAAGCAATATCTGTATACCTAAGAGTGATTGTTTATCTATAATCTTCTCCCTTACTTGAAACGCTTTGTTCTTAAATCATGGACTATAACATAGTACTAGCCCTCATGACCTGGTTAAAGTTAAATTCGACTATGAGGATTTGGGGAGGCTTCAACGGAACTCTTACTATTTGGTAGAAGTTGCTCTTGCCCATGTTAAGAACCAAAGCAAGCCAAAGTTTAAGCCATTGGGTACAGGGCTAGCAGTGTCTTTCTTACTCTAACTAAACTCAGTTCTTGAAAAGTTGAGGTTTGGCCGTCTTTTTTTAATTTATGATGACTGTTTACAATTTTGGTATATCTGTTTCCCTTTACATGTTCTGTGGCTTGAACATGTACACTTGCATTTTATGTAAATATGTTGGTTTTCTGTAAATCAATTAAAAAAAATACTCCAATAAATGAATTTTCAGTTCAGGAATCAACACTAACAAAAATATTCTAATTTGTTATTTCCAATATTATCAGGTTCAAGACTGGAACTTTTTAATCGGACCACTGGTTGACAAGATGTTTGCAGATCCATCAAATGCAACTATTGTCAAATTCTTGAGTTATATAAGCGAAAATCTGGCAACTGTTGCTGATCTTGTATTGCATCATGTTATGTTGCATGTTAGAGACCAGAAGCAGTGAGTATATGAAGTACAATGTTTTAAATATCAAATGTTATCTTTGATCCTTAAACCAAATATTATAGCTGTCGTGTTTTTCCCTTATTTATAATTTTGATCTCAAGAGCTTTAGCTGTAGAACCAAAGACCCGTTTGTGACAAATAACAATGAAAATACACACCATAAGAACTTTTAAATTCAATGGATGCACTCCACATTAATTGAGAGTTCAATGAAGATATTTGAATTGTGCTCTACTTTATTGAGCTGAAAGGCATGGTCTCAATGGGGAGTCTTGCTTGGTTGGCTGGTGTGTTACAGAAGTCAAAGACTTAAGGAATCCATAATTTTCTTCTGATCTTATTAGCCAAGCTCTTATTTTATGGTTGGTTTTGATTTATCGTAATAGTTTTTCTTTTGTAAATTTGGACGCATTAGTAACTGTTTCCATGTCTCTTCAAACACAATTTATGTAATTACAGCACCAGACTTTACAGTGGCTTGACATTACTTTGTTGTTGGGAATGTCTAGATTTTTTCTATTGTAATTCAAGGAAGAGCAGTGTTTTAAGTCTATGAAATTTATAGTTCTAGCAATTACCATTTCCGAAACATAATGAACTTGAGGTTACTTCTAACTTTTGAGAAACGGTCCTACCTACTGATATATTTGTCCTGCTGCTATTGCGTTTTTTTTTTTGGTTTTGGGATAAGTGTCAAGTTTAAAATGACTAATAATTTATGGTTGGTTCTCTTTTCTCATTCGAATGTTGCCCGTTGGCTTTTCTATTCATCACATATACGTATGAAGTGCACAGTATATGAATTATTATTGGCCAAGTGATCATAGTTTTATTTCTGCTTCAGTTTCTTTCAAATATGATTGTAGTGTGTATGGTTGTATGAGATTTATGATGGTCATATGCAATATTTCCAGTGTGTAAAAGTGTTTATTTGAGTCAAATGGGATATGCTAATCTCATTCATAATATCATACCGTGTCTTCATTTGGATTATTACAATATTAAAATCTTTTTGTCCTTATATTCTGTCATCACAGTGAATGCGTCTATATAATTGTCTCAAAAGTGGGAAAATTCTGGTGTGAACTAAATGCATTGACAATGGATGTGTAATCAGTAAATGTAATGTGGCACAAAGACTTGTGTAATTATTTAATTTGTTGGTCATAACTTCTTTCCTCATACATTTTCAATTCTGCTGCAGGATTGGTGAAAGTTTCTTATCAAGATGGGAGCAGAGAACCTACACAAGTGATGAGTTTGAAGAAATGCAGCATTCTCTGTTCAAGCATCTTTGCCCTTTGCTCATAATTAAAATTCTTCCCTTGAAAACTTTCAACGACCTCAATTCATCAATTATGTATGGGCATCTCAGTAAAAACATTATCCAGGGTATATATTTTTGCCTTGAGTATCTGCCTGCCGATCCTCTTGATGGCTATATTGATTCTACCTTGCCCAATTCTTGTTCGCGTGTCAAGAATTTATAGAGTCTGCTACCTTTTTGTCCATATGCAGATCTTCTCTTTTAGTGGTTTGCTTTTTCATTATTTTTCTTTTGTTAACAGTTTTCTAGTCTGTTTTACCTGGTATTAAAACCTGTTTATCTGATCTTCTGATATGCAAACAAATTTAAAGCTCATGGAATCAGGTTTTGTTCCTGTTTCTATATGCTCAAGACTAAGGAACAGCCAGAATTACTGTTGGTTTTTAATCTTTCCAAAAGTTGGATGCAAAACTTAACTACTATGTGATTCCTTCTTATAATCAAATCTTGTTCCAGTTTAGTTTGACACTAAGATCTTAATTATGGACTCTGCTTTACATTTTTGTGGATATTCTGCTACTTTGTTTATATGTGTCCCTAAATGATCCAACACTTAGTAGACTTGTAGACTGTAGTTAAAAGAAAGTCGCATTGACTGAGACAATACAGCCACTTACAATTTTTTTAAATTCATCTGATCAAGGTGCTTAAAACTATACTAGTAACTGATATTTCGCATAGATGAAACTAAAAGGTAGACAAAAGAAGTCTTACTACTAAACAATTCATTGTTAAAGTTCTTGAGTATCGAACATTAACTACTATGTCTGTCAGACCAGAGATTGTGTCATTTTTCATTTAGTTCAGAGTTTTTCTTCTGAAGTTATTACAAACTGTGTATATTTCTTCCTTGCGAGGTAGATGTTGCAAACAGGAACACTGATATTGATTGTGATTGTATCGCTGCTTTCCTTTTAAACAGGTTGGTCCTTGAAGAACATAGCTTTTGTCTCCTTCAACTAAATATTACAGGAGCCTGATGCATCTGTCATGTATTCATTTGTTTCAGGGCGTTTTGTGAGTTTGAATTTGAAGATGTTCGGAAGCTCTCTGCTGAGCTGTGTGGACGCATTCATCCACAAGTAATGTTCTCTTCCCAATCTCCCTCCACCCTGGAATTTTCCAGGAAAGACATCCACGAGAACAACCTTTGTTTTATTTACATTTCAGTTTGAGTTTTTTTTTTACATTGTTTTGTATACTACATTATTAGGGTGTAAGCCGGTTGCACCTAACCTACAAACCTTTCTAACCCAATCCGTTTACATTTTTGTGGGATGGGTTGGATTTGGACTTTTTGGTGCAACCAATTGGAACTGGTTGAGTTGGGTAACGGGTACGAATTCAAAACCCGACCTAATCTAACTACATAACAAATATATAATAAAAATATTATTTGTCCTATTAATTTACTACAAAAATGATATTATATTTTATCATATGAATATTATTTATAAATTTGTTATAAATATTGTTTATGCCATATAAATATTAAGGAACATTGAAAATATTTATGTTGTGATATTTCTCAAAAGTTGATAATTTTTTTAAATTATTCAACCAGTGACCCGAACTGACCCAATTATAATTGGATTGAGTTGTTAAATAAAAAGAGGTAAACCCAACCCAATTAAATGTAATTGGGTTTGGTTGGAAATTAGATTCAACTGGACCTAACTTGAACTGCTTACACCCGTACTACTTTACAACATGATTGAGTTTTAGATGTAAATCTTCAATATTATTATAATTTTTGTTTTGATGGAAATTCTTAGTCTGCCATTTTTTGATAATCGATTACAGATTCTTATAATAATCCTTGTTTCTCTTTATGACTGACATCCAATCTGAATCTGGCACCACAGTAAACCTTATTAGTTGTTACCTATTGGCAGTTTATATTTATTAAAGTGTCACTTCAACCTTTCTATGCTTTGTGATTTTTTAGGTTCTGCTCCCATTTGTTAGCTCCCTATTAGATGGAGCTGTTGCGTCTAAGAATATACTGAAGATAAAGGCCTGTTTATTTTCAATCTGCACATCACTTGTGGTAAATATTCACCCCCCCCATCATTATTTAGATTGTTTGGTGCTCTTTACTAGTTTATTTCAGTTTCTGGCTTTTTCTGCATCAATTTGGGTGGAAATAAGGTGCCTTTTTTGGATTTACAGGTCAGAGGATGGGAGACGCTTTCTCATTGTTCAATGTATGCAATTAGAGAGATGATTGAAACTGTATTATTATGGCCTTGTCTGAACGCTGATTCAGGTTTGTAAGAATTTTGTTTCTAAGTTTCATTCATTTTTATTTGAACTATAACTAATTGTGATTGGCATTACTTTTTCTCAGTTTCTAAAGCACAACACGGATGCATTGATTGTCTAGCACTAATGATATGTGCGGAACTACAAGCTAAGGAATCAATCGCCACTTCCATGCCTGACAAAATTAGGGCCCTTGGAAAAGAAGGTATTATTGATCTGTTTTAGTGAATTTTAAGCTTGATGCTTCATGTTAGTTGAATGTGACTTCATCTAAGTTCTTTAGTCTTCTGCTGCAGGGAAGTCTGTTGTCAGCTATGTGATCAATCAGTTCTTTAACTACAAGAATGAACGAACTTCAACTCCTGAGTTTGGGGATGAAAACTCAGAATTTGTTCCTGCTTCAGTTTCTCTCTCTTTTCGTCTGTGTATGGGTAATGTTCTCATTAGCACTTGCCAGAAGATACCAGAATCTGGCAAGAAGCCCTTTGCAGCACAAGTTATTCCTTTTCTCCTTCAATGTCTTGAGGTAACAGTGCATATTATGATCACAATTGCCTGATAGTATTCGTTTACTAGAGTTTTAGTTTTTGAAACTTCAACAATCTTGATTAGTTATGAAACTAACTATATTTGGCTAACAGTTTGAAACAAAGTCAGAGATTAGAGCAGCATGCACCCAGGTTCTATTTTCAGCCGTGTATCATCTAAGATCTGCAGTTCTTCCCTATGCATCTGACCTTCTCAGAATTGCCCTAAAAGCCCTAAGGAAGGAGTCAGACAAGGTAAATTAACTTTGTCATTCACCATTAATAATGCTATATATGTTCTTTTTATAAATGTTATCATATATGTTAAGTTATCAGAATAAACAGTTTTACATAGGTTTCTTATCTATCTACTTGCTGCATCTTGGATTTTGGTGTATTGACCATATTGTTGGTGGGTGTCTTAATCGTGGATTGGAACTAATTTTACGAGGTCATTTCATAAGAATTTTACCGACTTTGGTACCATAACATTTGACAAATAAAATTTATGGTTATGTTCTTTCTTCTTGTTGTTTTGAATGTTCTCAAATATTTATAGCAAGCTTCACAGGGAAATTGTATCACCCACTCACCATTGTAATTTTATTAGACTGTCATATCTGTTAGAATATAGCTGAAATAATGAAACTGTCGTTAAATCAATATTTCAGGGTTAAATCTGTTTTTAATTCCTAAACTTTGATGCGAAATTGAAAATCATCATTATTCCAAACTTTGATATAGTTTGGTCCCAAAACTTTAAAATTTAATATAGTCCGCTTAATCCAATTGCATTAATTTTTTTTATGTGTCAAACGTGGCTTTAGTATGGCGTTTGAGTTGTTTATAATGTTTGAGACGTTCCAACTCAAATGTAAGTCTAAAACACCATTTAATAAGCCTAAAAAGTTAACGTCATTGGATTAAAAGGAATATATTCATTCATTTTTAAATTTTAGGGACAAAAATGTATCAAAGTTTGATACAACGATGAATTCCAATTTCGCGTCCAAGTTTGAGAATTAAAAACATATTTAACCTCAATATTTTATCTTTATGATGTTTTTGAGTATCTTAGGACTTCGATTATATCTCAGAATTGGTTTTCCTTGTATTTAGATTATCCTGTATTTAGGAATAGTTTCCCTATTCTTATTTCATGATTTGTCTCCTTATTTAATTTAGATTACGGTTTAGTATTAATATAAGTAGGGGTTTGAGCTTTATTTCTTATCATTAAATTGGAAGACATCATACTGAATAAAGTCACGAATTCAGTGATCACTCTCTTTTTTGTCCTTTTCCCTCACTAACTTATAAAACCCCATAATTTCAACAATATCCTTGTTGAATTGACGCAAATAAAGTGGCATTAAATTTCAATCTGAAGTTATTTTAATTTTGTTTCTGTGTATGTATGTTTTGACATAGTGTAAAACACGGAGAGTATTTATTTATTTTTATTTGTGTGGAAAATATTTATTGAAATTAAAAGGAAGGTAACCAAAAGAATTGTGGCAATCAAAATGTTGGGAGAAAGGCAATGGATGGCAGCTTGGTATAAAGTGGAAAAGTATGAAAGCTGATATGGCTTTCTTTTGAATTTGATTATAGCCGAATAATTTCTCATAACGTGTGAGAAAATGTCGTATTATGTTAATGCATTTTTAATGTTCAACAGGAAAGGATAGCAGGTGCGAAGCTCATAGCATCACTTATGGCCAGCGAAGATGTGATTTTGGAAAACATATCTGTTGGACTATTAGAAGCCAGGTCTGTACTCTCAACCATATCTTCGTCAGATCCTTCTCTTGAGTTACAACAGCTTTGCGGCAAGTTGCTAGCATGCATATCTTCTCCTTGAATTGCAACAAACTCTATTGTAGGCTTGTAGCGGTATCCCTCTTTTCCCCCTTTTATTTATTCAATGTACATAGTTCACTTTTGTATGTGCAGATAAAAAATTTTTGAAATAGGTTCATTGCATACTTGTATGAGACAAGAAGAATATATTCCCATGATCATGTTGTATACAATATCTGTTAATACCCGTTAACGTCAAATTCAGGGACATGCAGCACACTTCCATATCTTTTTTTTTTTTTTCAGACAATTGGCATCCATCTATTTCGTCCATATCATGTATTCTGCTTTCGCTTCTTTTTGAAAATGAAACGTTTAAGACGAGGTAAAAAGCTACATCGCAGCTGTATGCTGGAGTTCAACTTGGCAATAGTTTTCTTATTGAAAAACAAGGTTTATTGAAGAGTATGGTATGGAAGAAAAAAGGCAAGAAATTGTTCCCAAGAGTATTTTTCTGGCAATTTTTACAGGGAGACTAAATTGAGAAAGATAATTTTATACGATAATGTGTGAAATTAATTTGGGCATATGATTATGCAGATGATCGGTTTAATTTTTTTTCTAAGTTGCATAATCATTAAAAAATTAATTGCTCTTAACTTTAAGAAATTCACTTCAATCGTGTTTTTTTTATTTCAATCTTTCACAAGGTGATGTACTGATAAATGTTGATGATATGACTACATTTTGATGGTGTTGAGAAAACTGTTTGTTTCTTCATTTGATGAAAATGATTTATGTAAACTTTATTTGTATAGATTAACTATAAAAAGAGATTTTGTGTTGTGAAGAACAGAGCACATTTGCGACATGTCTATAAATAAGATTAACAGCCAAACAAAAAAACAGATTTTTGACACACCCATAATTTGATAGTAAAAGAAAAACCTCTTTTGTCACCTCAAATACTATTTAACAAATAGTACAGAAAAAAAAGTAATATAATAATAAATTAAAAGTTTTCATATGTTTGTATCATAATTATTCCGAGAATTGAAAATTTGAGAAGAATAGAGAGAAATAAGAAATATTGGAGTGTCATAAAAGTGATTATTCTGTAAAATTATCATCGTCATTACTCTTTCATTCCGAGTTTGAAGAACAGAATGATGAGCATCTGATTTGAGTGCGGGTTCCTGTAACAAAATGCTTTGACAATCCTGGACCGGTCTTAGAAAAAAAGTATCCGAACGTTGATTACTACATCTTTTGTATTAGTTTAAAAATATATTTACCCTTATAGAATATTTTCATGTTGGGCCTCGGAGACAATATAGTTTCATTTTCATATCTATTCGTTTAACTTAATATTTGAAGTTTTCAAAATTTTTATTAAAGATTAAAATAATATTAAACATGCATTCATCGGAGATTAAGCTTAATAAATTTTTTTTGCTTTGATAACAGTTCCGGAACGACTACTTTCTGATATAAGGTGAAGAAGCTATATGCGAAATGAGTGTAATTTATCCCATTAGATTTTTTCTTTTTAACTAATATAAGTAGTTTTTTATTTTCTTTCTGTTGCTAAACGATTTATCTGATATCTTTAATATCTTCTGTTATGCTTCATCATGAGATAGCATGATCTTCTATCATTGTGGAGGTAGTTAAAATTTTCTTTCTGTTATTTTTTAAAATTTGTAAAGAAGAAAAAATAAATTGTTTGAAGAAGTTAGACAAATGTCAAACAAAGAAGAAAAAGACGAAAAATAAAAGAAGAGCTTTTAAGAAAATTGGGACGAGGAAAAAAGGACGTGATTTGCCTCCGTAATATTTGTTTGCAGAATATAAATACAATCTTAACCCTCTTTTACTCATTCGTAATCCCACACAGTGGTTCTCTCACTCTTTCTCACACACCAAAAGAAAAGAGAACGGAAAAAAATAGAAGGAAAATGCTTCAACTGCTGTTCGCGGTGGCGTTCTCGGCTGTGCCTCTGACTCTGTACATTCCGCCCATACGCTGCTTCAATCTCTTCGTCCACACCCTCCAGAGCTTTCTACAAGATTCCTCTCTTTTCTCCTTTCGCGCCTTTTTTCGCATCAGACATGCTTTCTCCCGCATCTTCAACTCCTTCGTCCACGTTGCCTGGTAGATCCTCTCTCTCCCTCTCTCTTCCAAGAACTTCAAACGTTAGGGTTCCGATGTATTACGCCATGTGTAACTGCTTCTTCCTGCCATGCCATCACATAATTCATTCATCCATCCATCAATAAACAACATCAACAAAAATAATAATTTAACTTGTATAATATTCTCTCATCTTGCTTTCTTTGTCTTCCCTTTCCACAATTCCCCCCTCTTTTCTCATCAATTTTTATGTTCGATTGTTGCGACTTCAACCAATTGCAATTTTGCTCCACAGGATTCACTCGGATCCAAGCAAATTTTTGCCTTACTTTTTACTCTCTCAAATACTATATTTCTGTTATTTTGGTTTGATGTATTTTAATCTCGCACAAATTGGACCTCTGATATCATAATCATGCTATTTTAATCTCTCTATTCTATGTTACGTTGTGATCTTTTTAAGCATCTTAATTGTATTTGGAAGGGAGTGAAGGAACAATTAAATTGCATTAACGTTCATGTGAGATTAGGTAACAGTAAATTGCCGCATGATTATTTAGTGTCGTGTTAGCAAATTACAATAAAATGTAAAGTATTTTGCATTTTTCATTATGAATACAGTTATTCAATAAAAGGATTTTTTTATTATATATTTTAAGCATAAAATTTAATAACTTTTGTCATTAAAAAAATACTATCTTGTGATAATCATATAATTAAAATTAACTTACACTTTCACTATATAAACTATTTATTTATATCCCGGATATTTGATCGAGGTTTGGCAGAAGACAATTAAGTTATGCATTACTATTCAATTATAAGTCATATTTGATAAATTTGTTGTTTTAATATGGTTATTTTATAAAAAGTATATTGATTGATGTCTAAAATCTTGAATAGATAAAGTTGATGACGATTTGGCTTTACAGATTATGCAACACTTTTTATTAAGTACTTTATTTATACTGCATAACTTTGTGCATAAATAAAATTTCTGTTTGAATAATGGTCTTTTAGATTTTACATTCAGCTAGGAATAGGACAAGAACGGGCGAATGGGGAAATGTGTCTTTTCCTATGGAGGGGTTGGTCTCTTGGTTCCTTTGACGATTTGGTTTTGATTTGTGGTTGGCCTTTTTTACACGATTTTTCTCGTGTTTGGCGGTGGCAGTTGCAGAAGCCTTGGCCACATTTAAAAAGTTTGGCGTTTACTTTTCATCAGATCAACGCCAGATCCTCTTAAATCACATCAATTAATAGTCAAAAATATAACTTTCATGTTCATCTCATTATTAATTTTCTTTCAGATGAAAACTTTGGTACAAAACACAATTTCACTTTACTTTAATGTAGTCATAACTTAAATTAATGAAGTTTACCACGCATACGTTTTGATGTTTACTTCTTCAATTTTGTTCTCAATTTTTTTTATAGATTACAGTTTTATAGTCTTTTATATATATATATATATATATATATATATATATATATATATATATATATATATATATATATATATATATATATATATATATATATA
>Ga0099822_1002171_pt1 | contig 24175 bp, 14 predicted proteins | sample CowpeawhiteBW_FD_76839 | JGI IMG/M metagenome (GOLD analysis project Ga0099822, IMG submission 76839) | Root nodule microbial communities of legume samples collected from California USA - Cow pea white BW | ecosystem: Host-associated > Plants > Roots > Nodule | place: USA: California | collected... | reverse complement strand
TTATTTTTTAATATATATATATATATATATATATATATATATATATATATGTATATTTATAAAACTAAATAACTTTACTATAAATAGTTATTTTATTACGTAAATAGTTTGTTATTATGAGTAATTATTTAAATTTAAAAAATAATATAATATAACATTAAAAAACAAATTGTGTATTAAAAAATCTGATTAATAATATAAATAATTTAATAAATTTTGTTATAATAAGAAAAAAAAGTGAATATAAATACGCAATAAACAAATGTTGAGGTTTTTCAAAGAGAATTTACGCGAGTAGTTTTGTTAGTACATTGTATTTACTCCAAATGTTTATCTTTTCGTTATTTTATTCTTGCAATTATTCACTTTATTTATACTCACTATTTTTTTTTTAGAGTTCAAGGACGTTAGCTCAGTAAATCAAACTAATATTTTAAAAATCATACTATTTTTTTGAATATCTTAAACGAGGTGTTAATAATTATAAAACAAGAATTAATTCCCTTCACCGTCAACAGCCTCGAAATTATCAATGGAACAAACTTGAACAATAATTTTTGACGTTTGTAATAAAAAAATTAGGTTAAGCCTAAGCATAAGCTAATCAATCTCACAGCACCATGGGTGATTTTCACTTACACGAAACACAGTTTTATGAACGATGCTATGGAGGAACAGCAAAATAGAAAAAGAAAAACAATGTATGATAGCGATAAAAATGAGTTAAACTTGTATACATTAAAGAATTTAAAGTAAGTTTCACAAAATTTTGATTCTCTAATTAGTTTTCTGTGTCAAAAACTTGAGATGATGACGCGATCTCAAAATTAAGAATCTGAAAAGCACCTATCACTCACAGTATAAACATGGCTCAGAGGTGGAAGAGAGCTCGGAGAAGCGCGAAGAAGTCGAAGCATTGACCGAAGTAGGAGCTTCTGCGTTTTTTTTCTCTCTTCCTGAGTTCTTTTAATTCCCTTTCTCTTCTCACCGATTCAATCACGTCCTCTTTATACATATAATTGTTTAGTTCACTGTGATCGTCGTTCCCAAAGAACACGTCTCCCACGTATTCTTCACACACATTCAGCTTTCTCCTCTTCCACGACATGCTTCTATCACAAAACCCTCGCACTTCTCGTGTGATCTTCTTCTTCGCACCTCTCGTGTGATCTTCTTCTTCGCACTTCTCGATTTGATCTTCTTTCCACTCTCAGCGTCATTCCTCATACTGATATTTATATGGCTTTATGAAATCTTTTTGTAGACAAATGATAAGAAAAATCTTAACTGAAAAAAACTTTGAACGAAACAGAATCTAGCTTGATTTATGAAAAAAAAAATAAACAAATCCTATCACTGTATTATCTTTACAAGGTAATTTAAATTGTATTTTTTATCTAAATTAAAAGATAACATGATTAAAAAAGATAATAGTATCTTAGTTTTTAGATTTTATCATGCGTGTAACATGTACGGGTAATAATAATGTATATATTTACAAAAATATTTAATTATTATTTATTTTAGTATAATAATTATTGAAATCTACACATTTCACCAGGTATGGTCAAAATTAGTTATTATGAATAGTGTGATCTAGTAATATCTTTTAAACAGGTAGAAGATTAATAATCTAATAATCATTCATGTTCATAATTAAACAATGATAATGAGTAATTCCTATAATTATTGCGGCTAGATCAAACGAGAAATAGTACAAAAGGATGGATTTAGGTTGCGAGGCAGAGGAATTGATGAACAGAGAAGAAAACAGAAAAACAGAATCCAAACCTAACTAAGTAATTTACAGTGTATGATCTAAAGATTGCGAATGGAAAGTAAGAAAATGAAAAGCAGAAAGTATTTACAGTGGATGAAGGGAAGTGAAGAATGAATGTCAGAAGTTGATGAAGCCACGGAGGAGTGTGAAGAACTCTAAGCATGAAAGGAAGAAGGAGTAGCAGCGGTTTTTCCTTCTGCGCTTCAGGTCTTTGGACTCGAGTTCTTTTCTCATCGATTCAATCACATCCTCTTTATACATGCCATCATCGTTCATTTCTCTGTGGTCATCGTTGCCGTAGAATACGTCGTCGTCTCCCATAGCTTCTTCCTCTATCAATTTTCTCACGAAACGGGGAAAGAAGAAGAATGATTGGATTTGCCAAGCCCCTTACTGTGATCCCTGTTGGCACAGTCAACGCCCACACAAATTCCTTTAGCTGTGGATAATGACCACCATATTTTTGTTTTCTTTTTATTTATTCATGAGTTGCTTGTAATCTTTTTATCTTGTTTATAAATAAATGGCGACCAGAATCTTAATACGACTTCAACCATTTTGCTAAGATGAGTACCTATATTTGTTTATTATCTCTTGGATTATTTCTGGTAAACTTCAAGATGATGCGTAATAAAAATGGGATATGGATAAACACGACACAGAACAGAAGACAAGGATAATATTAATTACAATCAGTGGTTACGTTTAATGGTTACGCTTAATAATCTTTCACCGCCGCCCTGATCACATAATTATGTTTTAGAATATTTAATAACCAGTGAGGATTATAAGTCGCAACTACCCGATGAACTGGTCCTAATGGTTATTTCATCAAACATTTTTTATGATTTTATGTATATTAAATATTAAATTTTAAATAAATGAAACATAATTGCAAAATGTTTAATTCATATTACTAATACTTTAAAGAATTTTTTATGTTTAGTTTTTGTTTTATCATACATCCGATACATTGGATGAGTCACATGCAAACATGATGTTTATTGGCAGGTTTCAGTGTTCTTGGAACCAATTCCCGGTTTCTGTTCATAAATAAATTCAACATATAAGCTATATTTTAGTACTCCACCAGAATGATCGATTAGAAGCTGATTCTTTTAAAAAATAATTCAGCCCTTAACATCTTGACTGTAAGAAATAAATACGAAAAATAAACCGAAAAAAAAAAGGTAAAAAGAAAGACACTGGCAGTATAATTAGGCTGGAAAAGAAATCTATAACTAAGGATTCGGTATAATTAGGCTGTATAAAGCCGAAAAAAGTTGTGTTTATGTGATAAACCTACATGTGAATCGTCCAATGAAGCAGGAAGAAAGAACTCCAGTAAAAGGTCAAAAGAAAAAAAAAAATCTCTATTAAGAACGCATGGTATCCTCAACCTCATGATATTAACAATGCTATGCCTTATACAGCCTGTATCTCCAAATCAGTGTGGTCGCTGTTGTTGGGTGAAGATGTTTCAGCAGTTTCCTTCTCATCTGTAGATCTCGTCATCACTTGAACGGGAGGAGGGTTTACAACGGTCATTTCTGAAAACATGTTGTCTGAGAGCCTTCCATTCATCTCCCTGTGTTCTTGACACAAGGCACACCAGTGGAGGCAGCAATGCACACAACATGCATTACACGGTGAATTCTGCAATCATAAAACATATAAAATTAAAAATCAAAGGAAAAAACACAGGAAAGAATCAACTAAATCATGTATGCGCCACTATTGAGTTTCTAAGAAACACAACAAATGCTATATGGACTGAATTTGACCATCTGAAATCTTCCACTGTGCCGATCACAGCCATTAGGCTTTTGATCTTGTGGTGCTTGCCTAAGGTCGAGGTTCCTACCCCCAAGTTAGCATGGCGCTGTTCTCGTAACCGACGCAAAATGTCTAAAGAAATTGTCCCGAATGACAAATACCATCATTGAAAAACAAGGAAGAGCAGTTCTACCAGTTACATCAAATAGGGAAGAGATCACGTGTCCCGTATTCTACAAGTTTTTCAAGATTTCATGGTTAGCTACTTCTATTGGAGATAGCAGGTCCACATGGTGTAGTTCAAAATATGCATCCACTTCCATAAAAATTGCCTTGTCAGCATATAGTTCAAAAAGATATTAAAAGCAGGTTTTGAAACAGAATAAACTCCTCAAGGACATGATTTTTACCCGCCCTGATTCTACGTTACAAATCTGAAGCAAATCTAATAACTAGTAGAGGGATATCAGATATAGACCATTCCATATTTAACTCGACCATTTGTCCTGATGAAAAGATATTTTCAAGATATATATATACCTTCAAGTGATATTTCTTCTGTAAGGATTGCCGCACTTGACCAGTGTGAATGCCACACATCCACCATGTAAAAAATAAACCCTCAACAATGAGACATACAGTCCCTGGGTCAACAGCAGGAAAGAAGGAAGTTGCAGCTGCAGTTGCTATTGCCAGAGAAATGCCACCTTCAATAAAAATGGCATGACAAATGCACGGCCCAGTCCAAGGAGTGTCTTCCTTCAATCTTTCTACATTGCGCCCAAATAATACACAAGGACAAAACAGTCCAGTCAAGCCTGTAATGAAGACCAAAAACATGTAAAAGGTAGCAGCTTTCCACTATAGTATGTTAAATATCAGCAACATGCAAACTCCTTCACATTGAAGTTTAAAGCATAGCCCAACCATACATATATTGAAGATACTTTGATTGAAAGAGAACAACTTGGTCAAAGGAAGTCTATAAAAAATTATGTGATACTGATGCTCACTCTTGATTTTAGTATCAGGCAAGACAACTAGTTAGCATTAAATGAATTCAAGGATCTGCATTCTAGCCTTATATAGTTAAGTTTAAATCGCATGAATTAGAAACATTTATGTTGGCAAAAGAAAAAAGGAAAACGCATGGAGGCTATTCACATGACACGATGACCACTCCAAAATCCTCAGTTGACTAATCTAGAATACATCATAGCTACCATCCCAATACTAGTACAATTTGAGAGCTTCGTCATGCATTAACTTACAGCTTTCTCTGTCTTCAGCACATCCAAAGATCCCAGTCATCCAAGGTTCATCTGCAGGAGGTGCATAACTTTCAGGTAGCGGCTGTCTACATTCAGGGCACTTGCGAACATCCAACTGAAATTCATACACAGATCAATCTAAAATGATTTAGAAATTCATCATAAATTAAGATTAACACGATGATACATTTTAAATATATCAAAATAAATCGTTCTATCAACGCCTAACTTTATAAGATTTACACTATAACTAAACAGTCAAATCAACAAAAATTACAATCTGCACGAAGTTATCATATGGTGCAAAGTAAGAATGTTAAGTATTAAACTATTCTAAAACGATCCAATATCTCGCTAAACACAGGTATACAATTTAATTGGAGTTTCAATGATTTAATTGTGGGGTTGATCCACGTTTGCGGTTCCCAGATTCAATTCCACCCTAGCAAAGGAATTCAGAGCGTACAATGTAAAACACCGGACAAATTAAAAAGAAAGGAGTGAAGGTTTAACGAATGAGGCCTAAAACAAAAGGAAGTGAAGGGCATTTGACAGAGAGTGCATGCATGACTGCAATTGCAAACTAATTAACAAAACAGAGCATTTATCCCCTTCGTGATTTCTTCACTTGCAGTAGAATGGAACAGAACCAGTGAAGAACCCTTGAACACGGTTTCCCCGTAATCGTTACACATGCAAATTTGGGAATAAAAGGATTAATTGAGAGAATAAGTGGAAGCGTTACCTGAGGAACCTGAATTGGCTGATTGAGTTCGCCAGGGGTAATTTCTTCGAGAGGTGTCTGATCTTTGGTCAATTTCACATAACGAGATTGCTTCCGTTCTTCCATTTCCCCAATTCCACGATTATCACCGCCAAACGACGCAGTTTAGACGCCGATATAGCAGAGCCAGAAAACGGACAAGATCTGAAGAATTTCGGAGCAACACAACAACGAGGTTCTAGATCTCGTCTAGGACTTGGAAGAAGAAAAGAAAGGAAACAGCGTTGGAACGCTGCTCACTCTAGTCAACCTTCCTCTGTCATGCCTTTCTTTTATCGCCGGTAAATTTCTTTTTTCTTTAAAAAAAAAAAGAAATATGTCGATAAATATTGAAATAATTTTATTATGTTTTTCAGAAAAATTTAAAATAGCCGATCTATTTATATTTTTGGTTAGGTATATATTTATTTCCTAAATCTACGTGCAATGAAATTTGTTCTCTTTCCATAAATTCACGAAAATCGACGATTTAAACATTTATATCATTTATTCCTAAATTTTAAAATCAAAATATTTCAAAAATAAAGACAAATTTTAATTTTTAGTCTATTAAAAATATTTTTTTAAATACATATTTTTTACAGGAAGTCATTTTTAATGAAAAAAAAAATCTAAAACAGTCCTAAAATAAGGTTTTCTATTTTTTTTTATATAGATGAGTTATATTTGACTTAAGTTATTTAGAATACGCCTTTCGTACATCGTAAATCACATTAACAGCTGACAGTTGAATCTTTATAATTTATTAAATACAATAAATATTATGTGACTGTCAATTTTCACGTAAACCAGTTTTATTAATTTCTCTTTAAACTGGTCCTTCGTCACAATTAACTATATAAATTAATCAGAACTATAAATGCATGACATTAACATTGATAAAATTAAATCAAGATGTTCTATTACATGTCGCAGATTCAACTGCAATTTTGTGACATATACTCTGTCACATTAGCAGCAATGAAAGAGTTGCTAAGTCGAGATCGAAGAGAAGAGACTTCTGGTTTTAGTTTTGTTTCGGGTATAAGAATAAAGCACTTATTTTTAACACTCAATTTGTTTTTAAATTATTTTTGTATAACTTTTTTATCTTTCGATCTCTCTCTTTTTGTTGGTCTATTTCTTTTAGTTTTCACACACTCGGTTGTTAGACGCTCAGAATACCTATTTATAAAGCTCAAATGTTTAAGTTAGTTAAAATTTTTATGAGTAAGTGCAATTAATATTATAATAAATGTGAAACAAAAGTTTCTACCAACTTAATTTGAGCTCTTATTTATCGTTTTTGACATTAGTCCATGATTAGGGTTTTCTTAATCATGGCTTAATTGTTTTCTAAACTTGATTATTGACTTGTTATTGTAATTTATTTTTAACTTAGTGACTTAGTTTTTTTGTGCAGCCGCCCGATCGGGGTTGTGCGTCTTGGCAGAGGTCCCCATAATTGTATTATGACGACAAAATTTCACCGGAATGAACGACGTGGCAGTTCGGTCGTAAGCTCCCTCAAATCACTATGGAGATATTGCAACATCAACAATCCAAGGGATTATCCACCTATAACGGATGATCTTCGACGCTTATCCTTAAACCGCCTGACGGATTGTCTGTCCAAGGATCTCCATTAGCCATAAAGTACAAGTTTCTTTTTTGCTTCTTCTTTTATTCCCAAACTCTATGATCCAACTCAAAAATCATCAGTAATTAATTTTCAGATTTTTTTTTTGTTTAGAAATGGATTTTCAATAATTTACCAAGTTAATACTACTAGTGAGTGGCAGTATTGTGTTATCGTTATCGCGAACTCAAGCTGATATGTGAGTACATAATCTGTGCCTCGTGATTCTATCCACCACCACACAGAAACACTGTTTTTAGGCCAGACTTTTACAATTGAACTTGAAGATGATGATGATAAGAAAAAGCATGTAATTAATCAAAGTATTTATTTAGACGTAACAAATTACAGCATGCTATTGGAATGAACTGAAACATGTTTACGAAGGCCAGTTTCTATACCAACCAGCCCAAGCAGAAACCAAGCCACTAATGCCAAGAGTAACAGTGTGGTTGCAGAAGGGGTTCGGTTCAATCTCTGCTACAGCTATGAACAAATCCGCAACATTAGCAGCCACAGCCATAAGCCTCATGATTCGATCGATTCTGATCTCGTTAATCTTTTTCTCTTCTTCCACTGATTTCTCCTTGCTGCTTCTCAACGTTCTCTCTGCCTTCACCCCTTTTCTCAGCATAATGAAATCAGATATGATGAAGAAAACATACCCCACAGACTCACCAAACGCTGATATGAAGCTCATCCTCTTAGCCAGGTTTGCATCAATGGTCCCAATTCTCGCCAGCCAAAGAAAGTGGTCGAAGAAGAAATACACCATCTCTCCCGCATTCGCAAGCACCGCGAGCAACCTCAGCGAAACGGTGGAACCAGGGTTTCTGCGGAGAACGTTGAAGCCGGTGAGAAACCTTCCGGTTCTGAAGGCTTTTCTGCTGAGTCCTGACGCCACTTCCCATTGCTTGAACCTCTTCGAAATGTCAGGGCTCGTGGCTTCCACGTGCCAGTTCACGAGCTTCGACACGTACTGGAACGTCTTCACCAGCTTGTCAATGCCATCTCTCTTCGCTAGGAAGATAACGAGTTTGTCCACCGAGTCATTCATGGTGGCGATGTGGCTCAGTGTTCATGAAACAGGGAGAGAAGTTTGTGTTTGGTTGTGCAGAAAATGTTAACTTTAGTCACAGATGAAGCTGGTTTTTGGATAAGAGACGCTTGTGGTTACACTTTGTTTTACTTCGTGCCACCATTCATTTTTTTTGGTGTCGTTGGAATTTTGTGAGCATTTATTAAGACACTTTTTTTGTTCTTATTCTTCTGCTTATTTATGGCTACGTGTACATGCTTCTATTGTTCTCTGATCTCATCTTAAGAAAATATTTATCCCTTATTTTTAATTTGTTCTCAATTTAACTATTTTCTCCGTTTCAATTATAATAAATGTATTTATTAATACTTATATTTTTTAACGGGTTAAATATATTTTTTATCTTTAGTTTCAGTGAAATTAATTTGGAATTAGTCATTTTATTTTCAAAACTCTTACGGATCTAGTCCTTTGTCTTGAGAAATACGTTAATTTAGTTCTTTTAACCAAATTTGGTTAAGTTTATCTCACGTTTTAAGCGTATTTCATTATAGTATTTGAATTGTTTATATCGTTTGACACATTCCAGCTTTAATGTTAACTCAAATATTACCATAAAATGCGTTTAAAATGTCAAATAAACTTAACAAAATTGTTTAAGAATAACTAAATTCACGTATTTTTAAAGATGAAGGACTAAATTAATATAAAATTTCGAAGAGATTAATTTGATAACCTTATTTTTGTATTAATATGTATTTGTCTTTCTGTTTCATATCTATTTTGTGCAACCAGAGAAAGAAAAAGAAAGATTATGTGAATATTTTCAACTATAGTAAATAAAATCTATATGAAACAAATTAAATGACTCATACTTTACCTCAATAAATTTTGATAAGTCATATTTCATTTTGATAAAATTTAATTTAAAATGTACATATGGAAATATATCATTCAAACTTTTTTTAACAGTTCAAATTAATGAATACTTAAATGTAGATAATTTCCCTATTAAGCAAGATGTGGATTACCTAATATTGCTAATAAATAATTTGACTGGTTTATAATGAAGAAACATTTTTTTTTCTTTTGACAAAAAGGTATAATAAACCCGAAACCTATATACATCTATAAGAAATAAATTGTATTTTATACACATTTCAGATTTTATTTTTATTAATATAATTTATTTTATTAATCATTTTATCCTTTAATTTTGCATCTATTTTGTATGTAATTATTTTTTAAGAATATATCTTTTTATAAATTTAATAACATCGTAAGTTTAATAATAATTACAATAATTAATTTTTTATTTTAATAATAACAATTATATATATATATATATAATTAATAAATGATATTGTAATTTATCTTCTAAAAATATTTTTTTAACGAAATCGAAATAAGTCAACATAATCCTTGACAATTACTAAATGCACTGTTACACTGAATAAACCATAAATAAAATTATTTATTGAGTTAAATATGTTTTTGTCCATTAACTTTCAGTTAATTTTGAAATTAGTCCATTTTAAAATTTTAGATCAATTTAATTTTTCATCTTTCGAAATACGTAGATTTAATCCTTTTAATCTAATTTTGTTAAGGTTTATTTAATGTTTTGTATGCATTTCAGGATTATATTTAAGTTTTTTATATTATTTGACACATTTTTGTTTTAGTATTAAGCTAAATACTATATGAAAAAAATGTTGGAAATGTTAAATAAATTTAACAAAATTTGATTAAAAGAACTAAATTCACATATTTAAAAATATAAATGACTAAATTAGTCCAAATTTTTAAAATCAACTAATTCTAAAATTCAAGAGACAAAAACATATTTATAGATGAAATTTGACATTATATCATATAAAAACATATTCCAAAATTCTCTTAGAAAATGTATATTATATCAAGTTTTTACTTAATCTTTTAACCGTTACACGTAATGTTTACTAATAATTTTATGGAAATATTATGTATTGGTACTCATAAAAAATTACTATAATTTCATAAGATTCTTTTAAATCTTCTAAATTTATAATATTCATTTAAATTTAAAAAAATTATCCTTTCCAATATTAAAAAATTTCATCTATTGAGTTTTCGAAATTTAAATTAAAAAATGTTATATTTTATAAAATGTATATTATAATCAAGTTTTTACTTAATCTTTTAATCATTATAGATATTTTCTACTAATAATTTTATGAAAATATTCTGTATTGGCACTCATATAAAATTACTATAATTTGTTATTATTGAATTTTGTAGTAAATATTTAAATTTTCATGAGTAGAAAATTAGAAAAAAAAAAAAAGGTAAAAAGAAAAAGATGAAGGAAAGTGGTAACTATCCATTTAACTAGTGTTCACGGCACCCACAAACCCTACCCTATAAACGAAATTCGCAATCCTTTCTTCTTAACACTTCCTTCCCCATTCCAATTTCGAGAACAAATTTTTCGAATTAGGGTTACATCTTCTCTTCAATTCATCATGGACGCGCAGAGAGCTTTGCTCGACGAACTCATGGGTGCAGGTACGTTTCTGTTTATCGCATTGTAAATCACGAATCCCAATACTCTAAAATTGATTAAGTTGTTCTGTTTTGTTGTTACTGTGGTGAATTTCTTAGCGCGCAACTTGACGGAGGAAGAGAGAAAGGGGTACAAGGAAGTTACTTGGGACGACAAGGAAGTGTGTGGATTCTACATGGTGCGCTTTTGCCCTCACGATCTCTTCGTCAACACGCGCAGTGATCTCGGTGCGTTTAATCAATTCTATCACGGCTAATTCAATTTCGATTCTCTGTCGTTTCTCGATGTCAATTCAACTACACTGTTACTTCATCTATTAGATTGTTGCGACTGATTCGTTTTAGAGTGCTTTTTAGAAGAAGATAAGATTATTGAGCTTTGACTGAGAATAGTTGATGAATTCTTAAGTAAAGAAATATGCCTATTGAATTGAATTCCCTCGTCAACTTGATGGGGATCTTCTTTATTGTGATGGCTGCGGTTGGATTTCATTATTCTTCCTTCTACTTAATTTGCGTTTAATTTTGATTCAGGTGCTTGCCCAAGAATTCACGACCCAAAATTGAAAGAAAGGTGAACAAATAAATTTGTTTTTATGTAATTTAGGTTTTGTGGTCTATATTGATGAGCTGTATAGAACTTCTTTGGTCTTGCTGCAGATATTTGGGAACAAATCAGTGCAAAAACTGTTACATTTTCTAATTTTTAGACGTGCCTGTATGAAGTTGTAATTGTCTATCATTTCTAATTTTAGGTAGTGGTTTCTGTTGTGGCTCTACCACGAAAATTTCGCTGCTGTTAATATTATAGTGATGTGTTGAAGTTTGTTTAGTATCGTGCTGCTGGTAAAATTTCGTTTAAAAGTGGACCCTAGTACTATAAAAATCTGTTTCAGTTTATATTATCATATTCAATGTAGGCTTTACGATTTCTGCTTCAATTGGTGTTATTGTGTGTCGTGTTGTTCAACACGGATCTTACTGAAGTTGCTTCTGTTTCAAGTTTACTCTCCTTTGCTGATTTTAATTTGTCATGTGTGCATTTGATGATAAGATGCTGATAAATGAAAGCACAAGTCTCAGTGCATTGTTTAGGTTATTACATAATATATTATAGAGTTTTAGATTTAATGAACTTTACTCTATTGCTGACTTCAGTTTTGAGAAGTCTCCAAGACATGATGCATATGTACCCAAATTTGAAGCCGAACTTGCTCAATTTTGTGAGAAATTGGTAGGTTACCTACCTGCTGTCCTTCCCTCCCAAAACTCAGAAATTTACTCTTGTTTGTATCTTGATGAACCATTCCTCATATTTTCTGCAATAATCACAGGTGATGGACTTAGATAGAAGAGTAAGACGGGGACGAGAGCGCCTTGCTCAAGAGGTGGAGCCAGCACCACCCCCACCTCTGACAGCTGAAAAATCTGAGCAGTTATCTGTTGTGGAGGAGAAAATAAAGAACCTTCTTGAACAAGTTGAATCTCTTGGCGAAGCTGGGAAAGTTGATGAAGCTGAAGCTCTTATGAGGAAGGTGCTGAACAATATGCAATACCTTTTTTCCTTTGCATGCAAGTTGAACTTATAATGATTTACCACTGGCATATCTGAAGCACCTTTGGCGTTTTGGGTGGGACTTACTCTTTTACAGGTGGAGACACTTAATGCTGAGAAGACAGCTTTATCACAACCTCAAAATGATAAGGTGTTGATGCTTGGTCAGGAGAAGAAGATGGCACTATGTGAAATTTGTGGTTCTTTTCTTGTGGCAAATGATGCTGCAGAAAGGACACAGTCACACGTCACAGGGAAGCAGCATGTTGGTTATGGCATGGTTCGTGACTTCATAACTGAGTATAAGGTGAGTTTGGTTGTCTTGAACTAATTTGAACACTAAAACAATTATTAAATGTTTCTTTATATATGTTGGTATTGTTTTCAGGCCGCTAAGGAGAAAGCTAATGACGAGGAAAAGTTAGCCAGGGAAAAAGAGGCCGAAGAGCGGAGGAAACAAAGGGAGAAGGAGCATGAGAGGAGGAGACGGAGTGATTCAAGTGATAGGGATAGACATCGTGATAAAGACCATAATAGGGAGCGGGACAGATATAGGGACAGAGACTCGGAGCGTGAAAGGTCTAGGGAGCATGATGTTAGAGGCTACCGAGACGGGGGAAGGGGAGTAGATTATAGGTTGAGGAATGGACGAAATGGAGGTAGAGACAGGTACCGTGATAGGAGCAGATCACGTTCTCCTGTTAAGCATAGCTACAGAAGATCTTCTTGAAGTCCAATTTGCTCAAATTAGAGGAATTTCTTGATAGATATCAGAATTTGAATTTAAAAGAGGTAGTCTTTAATATCCCAAGACTTACATGAATATGTGCTTTTGGAGTCTTGAGTATTTTTTTTTTTTTTTTTCTTCATTAAGGGTGAATTTTAATTTTAAAAAGGTTTTTTTTAATTATCTAAATTTTTTATTAATATTTTTTTTTGGAATTTTTATTTTTTTTTTTTTTTTTGTCATCATCAAGGGTGAATTTACACTTTTCCCATCTCAGAGCTTTGTTGAGAGTGTAGAATCTCCGTTTCATCAAATATTATTAATGGAGAAAAGGGTTGAGGTAGGTATTTCACTGTTGTAACTTCTCTTACAATTTGTTTTGCACCTTGATTTAAGTTATTTATGATGATTCATCTCTGAAGCATTGTGTGTAGTCTTTCTTTTCTCATTTCTGGGAATCAATTGATTGATTTAAGATGTCAGACACAAAATTTCATGAATGAATGTCATTGCTGCCGAGGGGGATGGTTTTCTCTTGTATTGAGGTAACTTGTGAATCTTATACCTTGCGACAAATATATTGATATTTGTTCAGCGTAGAAATGTTTGTTTTCTTTCCCCTTTCCTTTTTCTGTTTCATCACCGTTGTTTCTTAAGTTGATATAAACCAACACAGGTTTAAAAAATGCTGCTTATTCTGGCATGAAATTTGACATTGAACTACATTCCGAAGGCACCAGTATAGAAGATATAGGTAACCTTACTGAATCTGTTGTTAGTTATCTCCCAAATCCATGGTATCATAGCATATTTATAATATATTTGGTGTGTGATATCATCCGATATCATCATATTCTGAATGGAGAATTATTTTTTATTCCATAGTTTCCTGCTCTCGTTCTTTATATGGGGTTTCGATTCGAAAAAGATTATTAGTTCATGTAGTCCAGTATAAGTAAACGTTTATTTTTACCCATTTGGCAACTGGTTTGGAATGGTAAGTAATTACAGGATGGCAAATCATCCTCTGTAAAAGTAGCGACTTACAGAGTGTTCGAATAGAAAATGGAATGACTGTCATATATACAGGAATTTGGTTGTCTTTGCTTGTTACTTTTCGCATGAAAAACTTTCGATGATGTGGAATGCAGAATCTCTCCTTTCATGAACAAACGTCCTTCCATTGTTGTCTGGGTGATTGGAGGTAAATTGTCTCATATCTGTGGGTCAGACCGTTTAATTTGGTGTTCAGGAACTCATGTTTCCTTGTGATCTTTGATAGCTAGATACGTGCAGGAAAACAACCCTTGCCTCTTGTTATAAAAAACGAGGCAAAATGCAAATTAAGCTCTAATTATTGTTTTTTCTTTTTATATGTGGAGAAAGGGATATGCTTTTTATTATATTCAAAATAGCAGCCCAATCCTTGATGAACCTAGAACTTGAGTCAGTATTCAAACTTGCGATCTTAAAGATTGTAAAAATTCAAGGAAATAAAATTAGCGATTTTTGGAGCAAATGACCCAGCCTCTTACATTTTTGTTATTCTACAGACTTCTGTTTTTTTGTTTGATACCAAGTTAAGATATGGAATGATTTAACAGATCATAAGTGTGAAATGAAGATAGATTTCCCCCCCTAGCTATGGGGGTGGTAGACTTTATAATTATAATCCATTAAAGTTTTGGAATGTTATCCAAATTAGAAGAAATACAAAAGTTTCTACGTTTTCGCAAATAAAGAAGCTAACAGGATTATTTGGATCAAAAAATGATAAATCGATAAGCAGCTTTGAGTTCTAATTTTGAGTTGATTGAACCATGGACTCTGTCCTTAAATTATTACACTTTCTCGAGTGAAGTCTGAAATTATTTGAGTAACTTTTGAAGTATTAATATTTATATTATTTGGCCCATAACGTATTTAAAGGATATTTAAATATTTGGAAGATTATTGAACACCACCTTTAATATTTGTAAGACCGTGGGCAGTATTTTGGAGCTAAATTGATAGTTTACGGATTTGTTACTGTTTACTTCAGTATGCTTTAGCAAATATCTTGAAGATGAAAAAAACAACGTTGAGCGTGGTGATTTTTGGTTAAAAAAATTGGGATATTCTTTCCAATAAATACAATTGTAGATGTTGTTTTGTGATAATTGATTTTTGAAGTTTCTCATTGCATTCTAACCTACCTATTAATATTGATTTTGATAAATTATGTATTCATATAAATAAAGAATTGAATAGAGTATTAAGTAAAAGGTACATTTTAATTATATTTCTAAGTAACTTTTGCTTTACTTTGTTCTTGAATTCATTGGAATAAGTATAAGGCACACTGTTTTACGACTTATGAAAATTCGGATTATACTTGGAAACTGTTTCAACTTACAATATGCTCTTTCAACCATTAGTTGTCCAAAGCTTATCCTTTAGTCATTTATATTTGGACAAGAAAGCACCCTTAACTTCTTTTAGATTGAATTGACCTTTTATTATTTTACTGTGATTACTCCGAAATTGTGACCTCAATAAATTTTTACTCAATCATTTTACTAGTATGTTTTTAATTGTCACAAACCACGTCTTTCATCACATTACTTCAATTTAAAATTCGTGAATTTTTTATTTTGTAGTTAAATGAGTTCAATGGATTTAATATAATTAATCACAGTTTGTAACCTAAAAAAAACGAAACTCAAATATGTATTTTGTACAGAGTCCGTAGGTATGTTTAGTTTGACTTTTCAGTTTTTTAATGTCACTTACTAAGTAAAAAACTGTTTCGGCTTATAATTAGTACTTACTATAATTTTTTAATTTTAATGTTTCTTTTTTATCCTTAAAATATTTATTAAATTATTTAATTTTTTATAATTAGTACTTACTATGCAAGACTTCATTACATATTTCTTTGTTCTACTGTGTATTCACGTCAATATAGAATTTTACAATTTTATATTTACCTTTTAATTACCTAAGATCGATAATGATAAATGATAATCACTTTTCTAATGTTTTTAAGTTATTTTATTTATTTTAACTTTTTTTTCTTTTTACAATATTTATGTAGTTATTTCCCTAGTAGACTTCGATATATAATTGATAGTTTATTTTATATCATATTATTTGTAACCGTTACATTTATTGACGTACTTCTATTATATTTCAAATTTTTTTATTAGACATTTTTTAAGATATAGTCTCAAACGAGTAGTAGAATAAGCAACAGGGAAACATATAATGATAAAAATTGTAAAATAGATTTCATCGATACAATAAAAATAAAATATATAAAATATTATAGTAACATTTATTTCTGTTAGTTTATATCTGTTAACAAATCTTACCATATATTTTTATTTTTATAAATTAATTTAAAAACCTTTAGTATCAATTATCAACTCTTTATTTCACATAATGTTAGTTTCTAGTTATCTTCAGTTTTTTGTACAAACATTATAGAAAGTGACGTTGAGTTTTAAAACAGGACAAATATTGAGATTTCTCTGGTTGTGGACGAATATGACGTTTTGAAAAATAAATTTCGAACTAAGAGGGTTAAAAGTAGTAAATTAGTATATGAATATTCCAAATAAGAATATGAAAACTTGGATCTGGAGGTATAAATTAAAAGAATAAATTCACACCTCAGTCCAAAAAAAAACGCCAACTTTTTTTATCCTTAAATATATTAAAACTAAATTGTATTATATAAAAAAACTGTGTAATCTTCTTGACAAATATTTTTTGACAACCTCCATAATATTTAATGTACACCAAAAGAAAAGAAAAATATTTTCTTTACAAACTGTCAAATAACTTAAATTGCCTCTAAGGTTCCTTACATGCATACATATGTGAAATATAATTAATAAATAAAACTAACTTTAATGATAGTTTCACATAGCATCAATTAGCTAACATTTAATTGATGAAAGTGAAACCAAAAAAATGACCATAAAATTTTCACATAATCTTGTGCCTTAAAAATCTCACATGTTAGATTTATTTTCAGCCCGCTGAATCCACTCCAAACAACGTGTGGCAGGCCTGGTCAGTTTCTATTTGAATATTATTTATATTTTTAGAATTAAAATAGTTTGTTAAACTTATTTGAATAAAACTATAGATCTCTGCACATAAATACAAAAAGGGATGGAAGATTGGCTTCAAACAAAGGGTTACAAGGAAGAGAAGGAAACAACCATATATATATCCCTTTTGCAACTAGTTACAGGTTCAATGAGAGTAGGTGTACTTACACGACGAATAACTGCGTGTAAGCACTGCCGATGTAAAAGAATCTCCTCTGCAAGGCAAAAACATATCTGGAGAGAGAGTGGGTGGAATGGGCTCGATTGCTTGAAACATTCATGAATCCAAATTCACTCGTCGCATCTTACAAACAAGGTTTGCTGTTGGCATATCAAGTTGGTGTCCTGAATCTGTCTTTAAAAGATCTTGTAGTTGGTTTCTTGGAGAAGAAAGACAACTTTGGAATGTAGCCAGAACTGGAGGAATTGGCATTGATAGAGCAGAAAGCACATTACTAAGATACTCAATATCAACTGATAGTTGCTGTGCTCCACGATCTGAAATGTATTGAATCCCACGCAACTGCTCGATGTAAAGTGCAGTAGCACCCTCTGCAACCTAAAATTTCACAGGAACCAACGGAAAGAAGTTCGTTTCATTAGTAATTTAATGTGGACACACAAAAGAGATTCATGGTTTAAAAAGGGATATCAAGGCTTATATATTAGTTGTTTCTTTCAAAAGCAACTTAGTAGTCTCAAAAAATAGTGAGATATCTGATTCTTATTTTTTTTAGAAGCTCAAACACAAGCAATTTTAACGTGATGTTTTTAAAAACGAAAATTATTGTTTTTGTTTCTGGAAAAGGGTTAAACAAACAGCAGACAAAAGGGATATTCTTTTTTTAACTTTGATCTTCCTTTATATTATTAGTTACCTTGAACATCCATTCTGTTGCAAAGAACTGCGCTTCATCATTGACTTCATTGTTAATTCCCTCAGCAAGTGGCTCCAGTTGTTGGGGTAAAGTAAGAAGATATTCACCAACACTAGTAACATAGGACTGTGGATAAGCACTGAAGGTAGGGAGAGGAAAGCTTCCTTGTTCCTCAACCGATGACCAAATTGACATTCGGGACACATCACTGAGGCGTTGCCGCACTTTGGATATGAGGACATCATATACGAGTTCGTTAACCGTGTCTGCAAATGCTGCAACTCTTTGAGATGCAAGGGGAAGTGCGTGAAACCGGGGGTCTTTAGACTGCAAATAGTAAGATATTTTATGTAATTCAGTAGAATATAAAGAGAAAGAAGTGTCCGAAGTGAATTGTCAAAGTGTGTCAGCACATAGCTTAAGGAACAATACCAATGCAATCTTATGGCCTTAAAAAATCAATGAATCGTATTCATATAAAACAATATTTGCACAAAATTTTAAATGTGGTTTAAATTTCTGTTAACCATTTTCACATGTGCAAACAAATTCCATAAGAACTCTGATTTCAGAATATTGCTTATTTAATTTCTTTAATTACAAAATTTACCAATGTCAATAACTACAAAACAAAGGGTTATGGCAAAAGCATGTAGATGGAGGGAAACAGAACAAAGGGCATGTGCAAACCAATTCCTAAAGAACTGACTTCAGAAGCTTGCTTGCTTAATTTCCTAAATTATAATATTTATCAATGTGAATAATTACAATTCTAGGGAAGGAGGATAGGGATAGTCAAATCATCACAATATTGAACAATCTGAAAAGGAGGGAGAAAGGAATATTCAAAGAGTGTTTAAAGGATTGGGTTGTGTGAGACATTCTTATCATTATTCCTATCATTATTTCTTTAAGGTTCCTCCCAATTTCAATTTTACAATCTATTAACTATTCCTTCTATCCATTTCTAAACCAAAAGGAAAAGAGAAAATGAGACCACAATAAAACTAATACCTGATTCAAAAGGTTAAAGAGTCTCCTGGCCTTCTCAGGCACATCAACCAACCGCAGTGTTGCCATATCCAAGGCAGCCCTTCCGCCAAAAGATGGCTCCCCTTCTACACTACTATTAATAGTCTGGTTTTGGTCTAGAGCTGAACCAAATGCAGAAAAAGATAGAGTTGTGCTCAATCTAGCAAGAGTGGCTCTCAAAGATGCTTCAAATACAGAAGATCTGCTTGTCAAACTATCTGCAACTGTCAGGATTTGCAATGCCCCTTGGACTATGGACCATTCCTCCTCATTTGAGATCAAATCAACTCTCCGAGAATTTTGGTTTCCATCCTTCTTCTCCGTGTCCTTCTTAAAAGTACTATCACTTCCATAATCCACACCACAGACAGTTCGCAGTGACTTAAGTGTTTCTTGCAGAGAGGAAATGTATTGTAACATTATGTCATCAAGGGCAAGAATCAGTTCATCTGCCTCAGAACCTCCAGTGAAGCTGATGCATCTCTCTGCAGCTGCTTCAAGAAGTATAATTATTTGAGGAATAGACTCCTCCATCCTACGAACTGTTTCACTGAGTTCAACTCCTTGGGCTCCCACCCCTCGAATAACAGCTCCTCTTAAGTCTACTCCCGCAATCTCGGAGGAAAGGATGGCACGCTCCATTTGTCCATACCTGTAGGACATACTCGATGTAAGATGGATTAAGGATAAAATTGGATATTTGTTGTACAAATTGTAAAAGGGTTTAAAACATAAAAACAATTTTCATGACAAACCAAAAAAAAAAAAAAAAAAAAGCAGTTTATTAAAATTTATCTTTCTGCTCCTCTTGTTTTATATTTCTACTTCTAGAGACATTGTGAGATATGAAGTTAACATTCTCTTCCATAGACCCACTCAATGCTTAAATAACAATGGAGCAATGTGCTAAAAGGCATAATCAGCCAAATTTAGTTGAAATATTTCAAATTAAAATAAGTTTTTACCTCTGTTTAAACAATTCGTAAGGCAAGTACACAGCTTTCAGCACATCCATTAAAACTAGGATATCAGAAGCGGAAAATAAGTGTTGAATATTCCTCGCAAAGGTCCCAGTCATGTTGTGCAATTCAATCAAGGCCTCAAGATGCTTCGTTTGAATCTTAATGCCTTTATGCATATCCCCCGCTAAAGTATCTAGTAAACCTATGAAAATTCATAAGCTAATATGTCAACAACTTGGTACAGTTAACACAGCAAAATAGTTAACAGTTAAATTACACTTTTGCTAATTGAAAGGTATATATTGAATTATCACAGTTCTAAACTTAAAACCTCTGGTTTCTTCAAGAACACGGAACCCCTATTCTAAATCTAATACAAAAGGTCACTGTAGAGAGAAGGAATAAAATATATAATTTCATGATCCGATGCAGCTTTTGCAATAAATGATAAACGGACCCAAAATCTCAGCATTAACCAAGACACAATAAGTAGTAAACCGTGATCAGTTAAATGTATTGGGACTTACTGGAGTATTAAGGGAAGTATTTATTTGCTATATACCTCAATGTAAACCACAAACTTTGTTAGTCCCTCATCACTCTATTATTTTCAAGTGTGAAAAGAAAGAACAATTTACTGGAGCAAGAACTAATGACCAAGATACTTTTCCAATAGCACAACAGCTTCAGCTATTCTATGTTTTTATTTACATATAGGAAACAGCCAGGAGTTGAGGGACTCAAATCCATTAAGATCTATCATATGCAATGAATTACTATACATATGTAAATAAAGCTAACATCTTCCTCCGACAGGAAATCGTTCAAAAGATCTAAGGACCACCTTTAGCCAATGCTTTTGTTTCTGGAACAGCATCTCCAATGCCAATGTTGATACGAGATTGGAAGCTGGTTCCTATAGTCATCATAGTCTCACTTAGTAGCCTCGGGACAAGAGTTTTATAATCTTCAGGAAAAGCAACCATGCACCTGCAAGTAACAGCTCAAATGCTTTTATTATGCTACTTCAATACGCAAATCTGATTAACATTATCATTTTTGTGCAAGCTAATTTTTCAGTAGGTTGAGATGAAAAATCAAGATCCGTTAGCACCAAATTTTGTTCAGTAGTAAAAACAACGAAAGCTAACACTAGTAATGGTACCATTTCCACTCTTGTTCAAGGTAAAGCAGTAGCTCGTCATAAAAGCTTGGTAGCCAAGTGGAGAATGGTATTGCAGGTGAAACTGAATGAAAATCACCACTACTTGATATCCTCTCCATCTCATTTTTCTCAACAACGGACTTATTACCTCGTTCTCTAGAATCAAAATCTTCCCAAAGCTGCTTAATTGGTTTCAGATGAACCTTTATATATTGTGATTCCAGAGACTTAAACCTTCCAATTCTAATGAGAATAGCCCGTAAATCTTGAGCAGCATCGGCCTGAATAATAACGAGAGTCAAGACAAGGGATTCAACGCAAATCACAGAACAAAAGAACCTATATGACACTATATATTTATAACCTTGCGATTAGATAACGCGTCTGTAATACGAGGCTGCACCATCGTGTCTAGCCTATCCTCCAAGACTTCAAGTTGCTTTCTTATGTTGGCAAATTCAGCAACCTAAAAATAGAGTGTGAGGGTACGTGAAAAAAAAAAATATGAAACCAATCACAAATCTAAAGCCCAAGCCACTTGTTAAGCATCTGAAGAGGGAAATTTGTACCTCCCCAACTGCTGATAAGCAATGCCTCATGTTAGCTAGAGTTTCTGCAGCACGAGGTAGATCTCCACTGGCAAATACATCCTCCACAGTCGAACTCAATTGAGTTAATCCCGCAGCATCCTGTCATTCAATTGCAAAGGAAGTGAAATTTATTTGTCTCATCATAGAGAGTGTCTCTGAACTAAGTTAACAACTACCAGACATGCAAAGTATCAATCCCTACCTGCAACGTGTCATATGCAGCTTCCATCCTCTGTTTGACAACGTCGACTTTAGCAAGTGCTGCTATAGATTCAGCAGACGACCCCTCCGCCTATAATATGAAAAAAAAAATGTGAAAAGCAAAATTACAGGTGCTTGCTCTCAACTAGATCTCAGCGACCAGATCAGAATTTCAGATCATTCAATGAAACCATAAGCATCGTAAAACTACAATTCAGTGATTATAATCGATTCATTGCTGAGCTCAATGCGATAACATATTTCAATGTTCCAAAACCTAATGGAGAAACAAGACGGATTGAAACCTACTCCGATCTGGAATTTCTTCGTACCTTCTTGAGCTTCTGGAGGATGGATGAGACAGCCGAACGGAGAGAGACGGCGTCATCGCGGAGGCGGATGACATCGCGAGTGGCGCGGGGGACACGGAGGAGAGCGGCGGAGCTCTGCTCCTCGAGCGACGCGGCGATTTCCTCTGACACCATCTGTAGCTTCATCTCCATGTCCACAAGGTGTTTGTCCAAAGAGTCCTGAGGGTGTCGACTCTGACATGCTGAGTTGATCCATTTCTTGGGGTCGAAGTTCTCGTTCGAGAACGGACCCAAATCTAGCATCATGGTCGCAGCGACCGAACCAGGAACTCACCGCTACACACAATGGTCTTCTTTTCTTCTCTCTTCAGACTCGCCAAACAATTCCGTCACAGGTAGTTTCTCTAGCACAAGTTTACCCCTTACCAACAAACTTGGGTCTGTGCCTGAAAAATTAACATTTTCGAAACGCACCGTTTTTTATTTCACCCAAAAAACTAATACATGCTAGTTTCTGATTTATTATCAAGAGGGGACATTCATTCCTGTAACAACAATAAATGAAAAAATTTACATGGTTTAACAAAATTCAGATAGTAGATTAATTATATTTTGGGATAAATACTATTGTAAAATAATAGTAGCATGTACATGTTGTACTTTTACATTATATTGAATTTCAAATTCAAATTATACTTATTTGTTATATAAACTTAATATTTTTTTTAACATATTAAAGATATATTTGGTACAATTAGTTATAACTTTAATTTTAAACAACAACTTAGCTGCTATGTCATAGGTTTATAACTTGTAAATTGTAAATTAATAATTCATATTATTATACTATTAATTCTTTGTAAAACTAGCCAATGAAATCGTAAGGCAAACTCACATAGTTATGAAAAAATTATTATATAAATAAAAGTGTATGTCCTAAATAAAAATATAATGTTATATAATTAGAGTTTCATTTTTTTAAATATTTTTTTTACTTGTTTTAAGTTACGTACTTCTTTTATTTGAGAAAAATCATTTTATTGGTATAATCTTATATAGTTTGACTTTTTAATTACGTTACATTCAATTTTTTCTTATAGTCTTATTGTAAGCCTTTTTTTTTATTTCCTTCCTTTGCTGTTCCAGATGGTGTGGGTCTGGCCCTTCGTAGGCCCAAAGGGCAGTCCTTCTGAAGGACTCCCTACCCTACCAGCCCCTCCTCACAGTTGCACATCACCCTTGTTTCAAAGAGCCAGTCTTCCCCTTAACCTCTCTGAGAAAAGCAGGAGCTCTGCTAGGGCAAAATCTGTTTCCCCTCAAAGTGAATCGAACCGCTCCCTCGTAAGTATAGATCGAAACTCAAGCTCTTTTGTAGTCCCTTTTAATGCACTAAGTTGGCCTTAAGTTGGTTCTGCCCCTAATCTCGTCCTACGTTTAATCTACAATGTTTACAGATCCTTGTAGCTGCTCCGTTCTCTCTTTGTGTGCTCTTTTTCCCTCAACTCCGTTTACTCGAGGTAAGGGAAGCTAGGTTTTTTTTCGCGTTTTTGAAATATGTGGTTCGTTTCTGTTTTATGCTTAAATGATTGGAAAACGTTAGTTTTGGTATATTTCGGAGTTAGGGGTTCAAATATTCATGAAACTGTGATGTTTGACGTCTTTTTCGTATTCTGATGCGTCGCACAGTCGCTGGGCGAGTTCCTTGACTCGCTGGGCGATTGGGTATTTTTCTGATATGCGCAGTTTTAGTAAAATTGAATTTTCTGACTCATTAACCGTTGGATTGAGCTCAAATTTTGACATTTGGTTCACAACATGCTATTTTATGGTTTGACCGGTTGG
>Ga0099822_1002169_pt1 | contig 24177 bp, 16 predicted proteins | sample CowpeawhiteBW_FD_76839 | JGI IMG/M metagenome (GOLD analysis project Ga0099822, IMG submission 76839) | Root nodule microbial communities of legume samples collected from California USA - Cow pea white BW | ecosystem: Host-associated > Plants > Roots > Nodule | place: USA: California | collected... | reverse complement strand
GTTATAATTTTAATACGGATCAAAATGTATTATTATCAGAACATTAGGTGTAATATATATATATATATATATATATATATATATATATATATATATATATATAAATAAACTTATAATATTGCACAAAAGTTTCTTTCTGCATAAAAAATGGGAAAAGGTTTGGTAACACAATAAACTCTAAAAATATTTGGAAAAGAAAAAAGTGCAAATACAACATGTGATATGATGTAATAGAAAAAGAAAGATTGGGAAAACAATAAGTGTTAATAGATAGATATACTTGTATGCCATCACTCAAGAAATTAACGTGTAAAAGTTTAGGACACTGGTATTTTGGTACCACATTTTTTTTACTACTATTTGATACTGTTTCTTATTACTATTCACTTTTTGTTTCTTCTAGAAATATAAAAGTTAATTTCTGTTAAAACTATTTTAACTTTGTAAGAATTGTCAAATGGTCGTGAAATGGTGTCATACAACTTTTTTCAAAAGTTTATATGAATTGAATTTTTGCCATCTTTAAATTGGTGTTTGGTCCGAGACATTAGTTCCTCTTCTTCCTTCACCATTTGCACTTTGCCTCTCACACATAAATTCAGAAATAGTGAAACTTGTTTCTGCAGATTCCTGATAAAATAGACAGAAAGAAAAACCCTTTTCAGAGAGTTTTCCTTTGTTGCATTCTTCACTCTTTGTTAATCGGTTCTGTCTCTATCGGTTGCGGGTAGAGGTGGCAGCACAACACTCTTTTCCTTTCCTTTCTTCTCTTCTCTTCTCTTTCTCTGCCATTTTTTTCTCTCAAAGCTTTTCCACCAATTCAGCTCTCCCTGACAATGAGATCTATCTGATCTCACCCTTCCTTTTCTTTAAGAGAAAACAATCCAATAATCCAACAACAACAACTATATATATACTTCATCACTTGCTTTTTCTTTCCTTCACCCTTTTCTTCTTCTTACTAACCTCTCAATCTCTTCTTTCTCTCAACTTTCTTGTTGCATACAAAGTCTTCTGTCTTTTATATCACTACAAGAAAAACTGATATTGTCGACGATCAAAATTCATCGATAATGTTTAAAATTCGTCGGTAAATCAATCAGGGAGAAACTTTCTCATCTTTGGTGGAAGATTTTGTACTGCACCACTTGATCTGCTACTTCCAAGAGAGAAATCAAGGTAGATATTTTCATCTGTTGCTTGATCTATGAGATCTCTCACATCACACTTTTTTCTCTTTCACCTTACTTCTTAATATGGTGCACATACCTATATATGTATATTTTTGGTTCATTGTTGTACACATACTTACATGTTTGTGCTGCAACTAGATAGGTGCAAAGTTTTAGATATTTTGCAGATTTAGAACTTCTGGTGTCTGTGGTTGAAGAAAAGACTGTGATTAATTCATTTTTTTTTGCGTTTTGAATCTCCATTTTCTTTATGCTTGATGATATGGTTCATGAACTTTATCATTTGGGAGCATGGATTATGAATTAGTGGGAATCACAATGAGTGTGTGTTCTCTTATGTGTAGTGGATCGTGCATGTCTATTGAGGCATGTCTGCTGACTATGTAGGCATTTCACATGCATAATAATCATGGCCATCCATGCTTTTTTCTACATCTATCTATATCTATATGTATCTATATATTTCTATAACAAGAATCAAATTTGGATCACACGTTTTGTTGAACTCCACAAGTTTCAACATTTTCACATTCTTTATTAAATACTGACATGGAGAAAAGTGCTATTCCCTAGTCTCGTCTTGTGAATTAGGGAATTTTTTTTCATAGATCCAACAATCATTCTATTTTTCTGTTTCTACTCTTTTATGTTAATTATTCCGAGACATCTCTGATTACAAATAATGGTGTTCCTCATTTCTGTGTTGCATAATTTAATTTTTTTCGGCTAATCTTTTGCATATATAATAGCTAGCTAGATTGTAATTGCATACAAGAAATATGAGGAAATACTTTCATTTTATGCTATTTTATGCTAAGGAAATATATATTGAAACATTTAAGCTTTGTTATCTCTAACTATTGTTACTAATATTAGATATAGGACTGCTTTCAAACAAAAAAATAATATTATCAGATAAAAAATGCAATAATTATTTTATGATGCCCGTAAAAATTGTTTTATAAGAGTAAGTAATGTGTAAATATATATAATTGCTCAAAAGAAGAGAATTGTAGGAGTAATAAGTAAAACACTATTATGTTAGAAAGTTGAAAGAAATTATGGAAACAATTTTTGTTACGTCCTTCATGGTGAATTAGGTTAAAAAATTATTCTCTGCATGTTTCCAGAAATGAGCTAAGGAATAAACCCTAATGTCATTAAGCTGCTAGCAGAGTCTAGATCTGCATAAAATTTATAAAGTAAGCATTATATTAGACATAGATCAAGTATAGAAATTAATATACTTTGATTGGACTTTAGAGGTTTTAAACCTTCTGCATGCATTTCTTACCCTTTGTTCCATTTATTTCCTTAGAACAACACAAGCTTATGTTTAAAGATACAATAGAACACTATCTGCATGATGATCAATTGTTTTGGCATTCAGAAACATACAACTTTCTCTTGTGCCAATTGTTCTATTGTTTTTATGATGCTATATTTATAATCAACTTGTAGAAAATGTGGATTGAAAGCCAAGCATATACAAATTGTTAGGTCTATAGAGAGGGTTTTACTGGAGATATACAACATCAATGAGATGAGTCCGATCACATAAAACATTGATACCACTTTCAATCCAAAATCTTATAAGGCAATATGTTTATGGGTCTTTATACTTATATAGTGTTTTACCTTCTCATTTCTAGTCAATGTGAGACTTAGACTCACACTTGGATTCCTAACAAAAATATACTTGATAAAAATAAGTTTCCAACTACATCACTAACATTATAAATTAGGCATAGCAAGAAAACACATAAGATGATGGGTTTTTTCCGAAAGATTGATGTTTCTTATATGGTGTTTATCTTTGTTATTTTTATTAACGTCAGACTTATACTCACTTGGATTCTTCTTAACACTGTATTGATGCAGAGATAAAAAGGAGAGAGGGAGAATATGAATAATTTTTCTCATGTTCCCCCTGGTTTTAGGTTCCACCCAACTGATGAGGAACTTGTTGACTACTACCTGAGGAAGAAAGTTTCCTCAAGAAGGATTGACCTAGATGTGATAAAAGATGTTGACCTATATAAAATTGAGCCATGGGATCTTCAAGGTAATAGTAAAAAAATTGGATTGTAGAATTAAAACCTAACAAGAAAGACACTGATATATACATACATTTTGGTGTTTTGGAAATATGAAGAACTTTGCAGAATAGGAACAGAAGAGCAGAATGAATGGTACTTCTTCAGCCACAAAGATAAGAAGTATCCAACAGGAACTCGAACAAATAGAGCAACTGCAGCAGGGTTTTGGAAAGCAACTGGAAGAGACAAAGCTATCTATTCAAAGCATGAGTTGATAGGAATGAGGAAAACCCTAGTTTTCTACAAAGGTCGAGCCCCCAATGGACAAAAATCAGATTGGATCATGCACGAGTATCGACTTGAAACAGATGAAAATGGCACACCCCAGGCAAGTTTCAAAAATTATTTTACATTCATATATAACTAGTGAGAAACAAGTTATTCTTCTCATCGTTTACTTCAGTGCAGTAACACTTAGGACAATAATATTTTAACTACTAAATTTTGACAATTTTCTTTTATAACATGGTGTGACATATCCTAACAGGTTTTAGAAAATTGAAAATTAAAAAATGAAAAAATAAAAAACTACTTCAAGAATGACACCTAAGGTTGTAAGAGAAAGTTGTCAAAATTTAGTAGTCAAAAAATCATTTTTCTAAAACTTAATCATTCATTACATTGTTTTTTCATTATTTATGTATGTAGTTGGTGCATCATGTATCAGACAAAACTATTGCACTTGATTGCACCAGAAAGCATGTTGAGTGCTCTCATGTATATGATGTCTGTATGTCATGCTTATTTCTTTTAAGATTTCTTTAACTGGAAAAAAAGTGTACAAAACTCTATGATAAACATATAGGGCGTGATTAGATCAAAATAAAAGTGCTCTCAAGAGTTTCTCTTCTGAGAATACAAAAATTAAGAATGTGGATTTATGGAAGTAAGTGTAATTATTGTGATCCTTTGTTAGCTTTTGTAACTCTTAAGCCATAACTTTTTCTTGTTTTCTTGGTTACTTTCTACATGAATGCCTTTTTCTTTTGTTGGGAATGGTTTCTTTTTCTTGAATGAATTAACCGAAGATGGAGTCTTATGGATGGTTAATATATTAGTCGTTGGAGTTTTATCAATAGTTAATATATTGGTTTAATTAGTCGAATGGTACTCACTTTCATTTACATGTGTCACTTTGGTATTCGTTTTTAAACATGTGTTAATTGAATCCCAACTTTTGAAAAGATGTCTCAATTAAGTTATTTTCAGCAAAAAAATTATTAACACCGGTATTGATATTTAAAATAACTTACAAAATTAAGTATTGATACTTATATTAAGACTTAATGGTAAAAGTCATGAATTAAGTTAACGACTTTAATAATTTTTGTTTGAAAGGGACTTGATTAAGACACTTTTTCAAAAGTTGGGACTAGATTGACACATTTTTAAAAGCGGATATCAAACTGATACATCTAAACAAAAGTGGGTACCATCCAACTAATTAAACCTGATATATTAGTGAAGTTTTATGAATAGTTATATAACAATATTTGTAGTCGTTTTTGTCTGTTTTGAGTACAACGAACGATGATCGAATTGATTTAAAGATTTAAAGAAATGTGATGTGGTTTAAAGCAGGAAGAAGGATGGGTCGTGTGTAGAGTATTCAAAAAGAGACTAACAACCATGAGAAAACTGAGTGAGCATGATTCTCCATGTTGGTACGATGAACAAGTTTCTTTCATGCAAGACATGGATTCACCAAAGCAAAGTTCTCAACCTAATAATTTGCCCTACCAGTTTCCATATCCATGCAAGAAAGAGCTAGATTTGCCCTACCATCTCCACCTTCCATTGGAGAACCAAAAACTGCTTCAATCTGCATCCAACTCAATCACACCATATGCTGTAGTAGAACAAAACCATGTCATGCACCAAGTCTCAATCATGCACCAAGTTCAACACTCTGCTCAACAACAAAATTTTCAGACAGTGTTTGGAAACAGTGGCAATGAACAAGTTGCAGATTGGAGAGCTCTTGACAAGTATGTTGCTTCACAACTCAGTCAGGAAGATGCACCCAAAGAGAACAGTTTCTCAAACACCAACACCAACTCCACCAACAACAACAACAACATGTTTCTTGGGAAGAACAATGACAACATTGAACAGTTGGGAGACATGGAGAAGGAGGAAATGATGCCTGAAAATGCCTCAACTTCAAACTCAAGCTGTCCAATTGACATGTGGAAATAGTGGCTGCTTCCATTGATGTTGACTTTATACTATTGATATAGAGTACTATTAGTTAATATCAGAAAAGAAGGAAAAAAAATAAATTACAATTTCTTGTACATAATAAGTGAAATCAAATACATGACATTAAAGCTAGTGCATGTGTGAACTCTTTGGCTTCACCTCTTGCTAGCAACAAGTGGAAATTTATTGGAATAGAAAAATAATTAGTAGATATATGATCATATATTTCCCATGAGAGATATAAGCTTTGCTGCAGAATTTGTAGTTATTGTGTGGTTTAAGAAGATGGCTCTAGCCACTAAGATGTTGTTATGTTTGTATTTTAAATTCAAATCAAATAGTTATAGAATAAATGAACTCTTTATCTTTTTTATGTTGGTAATTATTTTGAATTTTAGCAACTTATTGATTATTCACCTTCTTAATTTGTATATATAATATGGAATAAATGTTTCTGATAAGTTCATATATTTTATTTGGTCATGAAGTAATATATACAAAAGAAAAAATAAAAAACAGTAAACAACTCCTCATCTATATATATATATATATATATATATATATATATATATATATATATATTTATTTATTTATTTATTTATTCCTGCAAACAAATCATTGTCATGACTAAAATTTACACTATAGTTAGTGAGAGTGAATTTTGATTTCATCATTTCATGTAATATATAATAACATAATTTTAGGAGAATTATCATGCCTACCTCTATCCATATTATCTTATTATTTCATAGTATAATTTCTAATTTAGAATTGATTTAAAGGAAATTTTCAATTGATTTTATCTGAAATATATATATATATATATATATATATATATATATATATATATATATTTCTTTTAAAGTTTGTTTAGCCAAGTACAAAGTTTTTCCTGGTGTAAAAAGATCTACAATAAATCAAACAATTATTATTATTAAAAGGTAACATTTTTTATACATTATTATTTATGAAAATTGTTGTAAATGGTTACCTAATCGCAACCATCATAAATTAAATCAATGTAGTATGTCCAATTTCTAGGTCGATCACTGCTGGAAATTTTTATATTATATGAAATTTTTCTTATAAATTTATTGAAAAAAATTATAAAAAAAAATTTTTTTTCTGTTATTTTTTCTAAAAATGTTAATTGATAGGTAATTTCTTCGTAGATAATCATTTCTTACAAAATTGCAAGTATTTTTTATAAAATTTATTACGAAAAGTATTTTATACATAATATTTTACAAGAAAATTGGTAACAATTTTTTGCAAATTTTCTTTCACTATAAAATTTGTAAGTATTTTCTACGAAAAAAATTTTAAAACAAAATTAACAGGAAATATAATTTTTTTAATAGTATTATAGTCACAAACAAAAAAAAAAGTTATTTTATGGTGTATTTAAAGAACAGAATATTTGTGATAGATTTAAATATGAATTCGAGTGAATTGTTAATTATTTATGTTCACCTGAGCATGTGGGCACATCCTTGTACTGCATGTTCCCTTTCCTTGGCAGCAAAGATAAAAGAAAAGGTATAATTATTAGTTACAGTTTGTTGGTCCAGTATCAACCAACACTATATAAGAGAGGGGAGAGAAATTAAATAATAACATAACCCATGTAATGAAAAAGAAACAAGTTAAACATAGAAAAGTGTAGGATGTAAAGAAATTATAAATATATATAAATTTGAATTAACAAAGACATTTTCTCACCACAAGTTATATCTGTTCCAATTTTTAATAAGTAGAGATAGAAAGAGTGTAAAATTGAATGGATTTTATAAATATCAAGAATAAGATTGTGTGTATGCATTTTTAAATATTTATATTATTATAAATTAATAATATATGTTAATTAATTAACTTAATATATAAAGAAAAACTAGTGAGATTAATAAAAACTACTTGACTATTAACAATATAAAGTATAAATACAATAAAGAAAAACAAAAAAATAGAAAATATTTTAAAATATGAGTTACTTCTACAACATAACTTAATAATTTTTTTTTAAATCAGTTAATAATTATATTACAAAAATAAAATTGGTGTAAGAACTGTTTACGAAAAGAAATATTTCTTTATATAGATAGAGAGCGATTTCAAATTAAATTAAGATTATATTTATTCGTATATTATAAACTGATTTTATTTTTAATTTATATGAGTTTCATATTAAAAAATGTACATCTTTTACAAGTAATTAAATATTTATAAATAATTCGATAATAAATAACATAATAAAACGAAAATAAAATAAATTCTGATATTATATTATGAAGTCAATTTTGTGGTAATGTACTGATTTAAAACTTATTTTCTAATAAATCAAAGGGAAAAAAATGTATAAGATAGTTTTAGACTGTGGTCCATTTGCATAATAACATACATCACTATGTGTGTGTACTACAATTTTACACGATAATTATTTAAAAAAATTACCAATGATGAAATAATTGAAGCAATAGTAAGAATAATAAAATTTGGTTTGAATCTGAGTTTTGGCCCACTATACCAGCAATATTAGTAACACATGCTTTGCTGCCAAGTCTCGCAATATATACAAACAAGTTTTGTAATCATATGCTTTATATATCAAATCTCTCCAACAAGGTTTAGAAGCCAAGCAAAACATCAACCATACATTTTTTTATTTCTTCTCTAGTTATTTCATGTACCACCTAATCATGCAACCAAATTATTAGAGCAGAAAAAGGTTATTTCACAATCTAGATGAGGCAAAATGATTTAAACAAAAAATAATTTTTGTATTTCTAAAAGAAATTTGATGTCAATAGTAGTAACACATGCTTGGTAAATATAATTATTGTGAATATTTGACATATGTAACATAGTATTGTTGAGACATTACAAGATTTGATGTTAACTAAATAAAATAAAATGTTAGGAATTCAAGTATGAGTCTAAGTCCCACATTGGTTAGAAATGAGAAAGAAAGTAGAACACTATACAAGAATAAAGATTCATAAACTCATTGCTTTAAGGTTTGGGTTGAGAGTGGTGTCAATGCCTTATGTAGTTAGGCTCAGATCATATTGGTGTTTATTCTTTCAGTGAAACTCCTTCTGTATACCTAACAAGTGGTATTAGAGCTGATGGTTAAAAACCAACTCAGCAGTACAGAAAAGAACAGAAAATGAGTACTCGTGTCAAGTGAAAAAAAAAATGCCAACTTTGACAACATTACTCTAGAAGGAGCATGATGTTGACTAGGTTGGTAAACAAAACAAAGATTAAAATAATATAAACAAAAAAAAAAAGTGATCAAAAATATATAAGGTAACTTAGCTGAAGCAACAAAAGAAGGTGAAAACTGAAAGAAGAAAAGTAATTAAAGTCTATATACATGAAATGAAATCAAGCTTTAGAAAACTTGTACTTTAATGAAGCAACAAATGAAGGAGTTTTGAAACTGATAAGAGGAAGTTGAAATAAGCATGGAGAAGCTCAGAAAAAACTCAGGTATAACTTATACACACACACACCAGAAGAAACTATAACCTAGTATAGTAGTAATTGAGCATGAAGATGGTGGATTGAAAGAATGAAGAAACAGAAAGAGCCATATATGGTGATGATAGATAGGAATCTAGGGTTTAATATATATAAAGAAGAAACAGAAGAGGGTCTTCATGGAAACTGATTTTTGGAGGAAAAAGAAAAAAAAAATCATTTGTGAATTGTTTTAACATAAGTCATGGTTGGTGATTTTATCTTCTTAAAAAAGCACTCTCTCAGACAACACACTCATGAGAAGAGGGATAGAGATGCATAAAAATGGGAGACAGTGAATGAGTTCAAGAATCAAATAATGGAGGAAAACAAAGTTCTAAGTCAAAGTTAATTATTTATTATAATTTCACATGCACTAATTTTTTCTTTTGCATTATTAAAAAAATTTATATTTTCTGCCAATTTTATTTTGAAAATTTTTTTGTAAGAAATATTTATAAATTTTGTTATGAAAAAAAATTACAAGAAATTTCTGTCAAATTTTTTTGCAAAATATTTTGTATAAAATACTTTTCGTAATAAATTTTGTAGAAAATATTTGCAAATTTTATAATTTTGTAAGAAAGAATTACCTACGAAGAAATTATTTGTCAATTAAAATTCTTAAAAAAAATAGGATGAAATAGTCTTTTCTTGCAAAATTTTTAACAACTTTGCAAGAAAATTTTCATTTAATATAAAAAATTTTAGTAGTGTTAATTAATAAATATATGAATTTTCATACTATAATCAACAACCTTGTACTCCTTATTTATGTCAAAAATAAAAATCTAATGACAAAAAAAGTTAGTGGACTTTTAGTTATATATTTTATTTATTTATCAAATATTTTTAATAAATAACAAAATTATGTGGATCAACAATTTTGTGAGCTTAAGGTGTGTGGAGTATTTATTTATTTATTTATTTATTATTACTATACATTGTTTGTAATGGAAGAAATGAAGGATTAAACATGATTCATTGAAATCCAAGTAAATCATATGCATGTGGCTGCTATTATGTTGGCCTTCAGCTACACAATTATCATCTAAATATAAATGCCCACTTGGAGTTGTTGAATGTTACCACATCCATTGAATCATATAAATACATATTCATCTAAAATCCAAAAATGAGAACCAATTCAATTGACATATTCATCATACAATTCAAAATATATGTATCTAATAATTAATCAGTTGACCAATTCTTATAAGAATTACATGCATGAAAAAATAAATAGAAATTTCTAAAAATAATTAGAAGTAAATGCAAGTGCCCTATCTTCTTATTTTGTTCAATAATCCCTAATTTTTTATTCTAATTCAAAATAAAGACATTTAGTTTTTCTATTTTAAAATTTTCAAAATTTCGGTCTAATCCTTAATTTGACACATAACTTGTTTATTTTAATTTGGTGTAATTGAAACTTGGATCTTGTATATTCAGTTAATGGGTCATAAATGAAGACTCAGTCAATAAATGAAGATTTTTACCAAAGTTAAAATATAAAGGATAAATGTAGATAAAATTGTGGATTACATCAAAATTATAAATTGTTAAAATAAAAATGGAAATTAAAATTATATATGGTATACTTTTAGTGTATACTTTTTCATTTCATTAAAGTTTCTAATTGCATTGAAACCTCTTGGTTATTTTTCTCATGCATCCTTTTAGTTATTTCTTACTAAATGAATTGTTCACCTTTCACTATTAAAAAAAATTCATATGTCTTGTTAATTTTGTTTTATTTTTTTTTAGGAAATACTTATAAATTTTTTTATGAAAAACAATTTGTAGGAAATTGCTATCAATTTGTTTGCAAAATATTTTATATAAAACACTTTTCGCAACAAATTTTGTAAGAAATATTTGCGAATTTTATAATTTTGTAGGGAATAATTACCCACAAAAGAATTACCCATCAATTAAGATTCCTAGAAAAAATAATAGTAAAAAGTCTTTTCTACAAATTTTCTTAACAAATTTGAAAAAAAAAATATCCATATAATATAAGAATTTTTAGTAATATTTCATTGTAGGCGCATGTCAAGTTCATGGTTATTGGATTGTTTTCCTCACCCCATTTTTTCACACTAGAAGAACCCTTTTCTACTAATTCATTTCTCAATCTAATAATTTCATTTTTACATCATTTTTAGTTGAATTATGTACCCATTATTTGTATATAGATTTAAAAAACTCCCCGCTCTCTTGTTATATTCATACTTCATTTTTTTATTTTTTGTTGTTTATATAGAATCATAGAATGCAATTTTATATAGTCAGACAATTCACGAAATTTTCATAAATCTTCAAAAAAAAAATGAAAAATTATATAGAGATAAAAGAGATCATAAATCTTAAAAAAAAATGAAAAATTGTATAAAGATAAAAGAGAGAATATAGGAAAAAAAAGAGTAACTAAATATTATTGTTATCCTCTCAGACTTCTCTTTATCGATCATCTCTACTTTTGTTTCTTCAATAGATTTCATTCTAGCCCCTTCCTTCACTATAATTTTCCTTAAATGTCTCCATTTTAATAATCTTCTAATCTCTTCAAATATCTTTATTTAGTGCTCATCATTATGTGAATAAAAAATATCTCACTTAATGAAAAACAACTTCTTTGACATTCAAACAATCACTTGATAACATGTTTTCAAAAATATAGAAATAAAAGAACATTTATAATTGTTGAACATTTAAATATAAATATAAATAAATCTCACATCGACTAAATACAAAAAAATTAAATAGTATATAAGAAAAAAAAAACTCATAAATTTATTATCTTAAATATTTTAATTGAAATTAATATTAATTAATATTAATTCTTTGTGCGGATCGGACTCAGATCACAATTATGAATTCTATCTGATTAATCCTCTCTTAAAAAAAAACTCATCAGTAATTATAAAAATAAAAGAAAAAAAGTGGACAAAATAGTAAATATCAATTGGTTGTATAAATTTACCAGAGTATGAATACATGTCATTGCTCATTATATACAACTACACAACCATCTTTAACTACATCTTCTACTTATATACTTTATTAGTGACCATTTGGAACCTCAAATTCTCATAAAAACTGAAAAATTGACTTTGTGGCTTGCTGGAACATTCCCACTTGAATGAAACTCTGCACGTGGTGTTCCACACAATTTTAATGTTAACGCATATGAAAAGAATGAGAATTGAATGTTAACAATTTTTCTCTATCCACTAAAACATATCCTAAATTTGCTTTCCTCGTTGAAACGAAAATAAATTTTACCATCACAAAATTTTGTTTGAAAAAATATAGAAAGACTTTTACTTTATACAAAAGTTAGATCAGAATTGAATTAATATATTCAAGCACAAACTTATAGATCATAAAAGAAATACTTTAATTCTCTTCAAATTCTTGAAAAGTAATATAATTTTCAACTTTACAAAAACATAAATAAAAATAAAATTTGAAAGAAATCGACAAAACTAAAAATAAAGAGAGTGGGTAGTGATTATGTTGGCAATTGGATTTGGTGAGCAATAAATGAAGGTGCGTTGGGAAGTGAAGCTACAAGGAGACAAAGACAAAATGAATAAACAATTATGAAAGTGTTCCATGATGTGCACTTAACCATGTCCTAGGTGGACCTCTAAGATTGTTTGTTACTATACACATTCAACAAAAATTACTTTTGGAAAGGGTTTCATCTCCACTCAAAATTTTCAATAAATTATTTATCCGTAACTAATTATTTAGATCTATGGTCTAACAACTAAAAAACAATTACAGCAAAATCAAACAAAAGCCTGCTACAAACTTATACAATTATTAATCTGTTTAATTCCAACAAGTACATTTTCTAAACAAAGAATTAAAATGCACCCAAATTTGAGTACACTACATGACAGAATAATAGCACGGATTGAAATTTGAAATTGACCAAATCCAAGTAGCCTTTTAAATGAGCTTTTGGTGACAACCATCTAAACAAAGAAAATGTGTATAAAGCATGACATAGCTAAACAAAAAACATTTGAACTTTCTTTAGACAAAGAAATTAGTAATCCACCCTTTTCACAATCCTATAACTACATTGTTGAGAATCATAAAAATGTCAACAGAGCAGAAGAACAGAATCTTAGCTAGCTTGGATGAGAAAAATCACAGCAGAAAAAATTCCCAGAAGCAATGAGAAAAGGTTCAAGCTATGTCCCAGAGTAGAAGCTGCAGAAAAATGAGAATTCGTCCTGCACGTAAAAGACAAAGTACATTTAAGAAGAGAAGACAAAAGGTAATAAAACAGTATCAATGCAGCATGAGAAATAAGGTGTACTTCTGCAAGCTCTTGAGGGCACCACAATATAGAACATTATCTGGTGCAGCCATCTCAGTGTCACCATTTTCTTCTGGATTGATGATCCTAAGATAAGTTTCTTGGCCTAGGTACCACCTGTCCAGGTTTTCTGATCTCAGGTTCCATGATCCAACGTTGTCAAGGGATATCAGGATCGCTGTCCATCCTCCTGGAAAAACCTGACCAATATCAACAAACAACCATTAACATAGAATTCACTCTCTAAATCATACGAAAAACTTGAAACATTTAACACTTCTAAAATGAAACTATTTTATTACATATACAATTATATTATCAGTTTCTAACTAGATCTCATACCAAGTATTATATGCATCAAAGCTTCTAGTTTTCACGAGCATTGGAAAAATACATGAAAACAACTTCACTGTAGAAATAGTCCAATCCCACCAAATAACCCTTTTACATTTAGGGTGGCAATTTCTTACCTGAGTTGTGCTGCGAGATATTGCATCCCACTTGTTATAAGAACCTCTAGAATTTTCTGTCCAATCACCATAGTCCATCCTGGATTCAAGAAGTAATGTTATGTGACCACAGACAATATTGTGTACACCAAAGAACAAAAGGAAGGAAAAGAGATTCTCACCCAACTACAAAAAAGGAGTAACCATCCAGATGAAAGTTTTGAATAGAGGAGTCATTGTTTAGCAATATAACCTCAATGAAGCCCTTGTACGTAGCATTGATAATTGATCTGTCAATTTTTGGTGTTCTGTTCATTGGCTTGCTGGGAAAATCAAGCTTATATATTCCTCTTAATTGATGCTGGTCAGCAAGCCGAAAGGGAAGGTCAGGCTTGAGAAATGAGATTCCATTAATAGCAGCCCGATTTTTACCGTTAATCGGCACCAGTGAAGTAACCTTTAACACATAAGTATCAGTTATGTTGATGGATCCATACCGAAAGGATCCTTGCGGGTTTGGACGAGCACCACTAGCAGATGTATTTTGTCTGCTCAACAGAACATGAAAGATTCAGTGCATACACAACTATATGTGAAAACATAAATAATAAACAAAATACAGAAACTTGTATGTTTATGTCCTTTAAACTTATCATAATCTTTCATAAAAATGATTTAGTAGTGCATGAATTTGACATCACATAGCCTCATACTATCAGTTCAATTTTCAAACCATTTGCTGAGGAATCAGTTCATTTAGATTGAATACCATATACCAGAATGAAATATATCGACTTTATACGGAATATCAGATGAACCAAAGGACAAATAGATCAAAGGATAACACAACATTAACTGCATTCTCCATGATATCAAATTCTGAATGACAAACCTGACACTTCTTGCTTGGTTCATCGAAGCAGTCTTGTCATAAAAATCATCTGGTGGGGGAGGCAGAGGACCACTTGCTGGCCCCTTGGAATTTGAATAGTGTAAAATTGCAACACCAGTAACCTTCTGCCACAATGATTCATTCACAAACCTGGCACTGGCAACAATATAGTAGTCTGTACTTGCATTCTGGTCAGTGGAAAGCAGAAAAGAGTAAGACTGGCCAGCATGAATATCGAAATTGGTAAAATTTGATTGAGTTGTGTAATGCCCCTCTGTCTCCACCAACAGTAGATTATGATTTTGAATTCGGAAATTCAAAGAAGTTGAGATCCCCACATTGTGGACACGAATTCGGTAAGTCTTGCCTGCCATGTACATTTGTACTTTCAGTCAATACTCAAATGTTCCACACCACTATGAAGATAATTTCTAGATGAAAAAGCAATTGTAATACTTAAAGGGGGGGAAATAACTCAAAATGGATTTTACGAAACACGTGAAGCCAGCAAAGGCCAATCTATATTATCATGCTATACCATACCATTAATCACAACAGACTCCAAAATCATTAGTAGATGCAATATGGTTATCTTCCTGTGCTAAACTACTCCGTTACAGTATAAGAAAAAGGAAGCAAAAGCATACACTTCCTGTGCTAACAGAAATCATGCAGCAATCAAAAACAGGACACGGTCATACATATCAAAAAATGATCCTTTTGAGACCGTGCAAATAATGTTACAAAGAGGACAGAATTGTTCACTAAACTAACAGGTGAAAGCAATTTAAGGCACCAAATTGTCCAATAGTAAGTATACATAAAAGGGAATACAAACTGAAAAGATCTTGAGAATAAGGAGAGAAAAAAAGGTCACAGGTTTCAATAGTGACCTTCATGATACCTTTGAGGTTAAATATAATAGAAGGGGACATGATATTACCTGGATCAACTGTGATTTTTTCATAATCAATGCCACTAGGAACAAGAGTTGTGTTGTACTGGAAAGGTCCCTTCCCATTGATGACAACACCATCTGGTATCCCTAGGCCTTTTCCACCATCAAGTGTTGCTCTAAGGGCCTACATTTTCAAAATGAATGCAATAGGAATTGAAAAAATAATCACAAGGCACTCCATCTCCCATATTCACAAAAAGGAAACATTTAACATAAGCCAATGACTAACCGTGTGGTTCTGAGTATACCAATCACCAATGATAATGAAAATATCTTTATCTGGCTGTGGAAAAGGAATTGGGATGATTTCCCTATTATTGATAACAAAGGGACCAAAGCCACCAGAGGCTCTTTGGAAATTAAGAGAAGGGAAGTAAAAGAAACTTCCAATTTGATCCTTGACTTGGAATTGGTATGTCCAATTCCATTTGGAAGGAATTGGACAATTTGTGCCAAGGACTCCATCTTGCCATGAATTTCGCCGCATTTGAATCCCCGGCCTACCATAATCATCAATCACAACTTTGTTGAATTATAAAACACACAGATAATAAAGAAAGTGAAAAGTAACATAATATAACACTGGAACCAACCAACCATGTCATTAGAAGTTCTTCATCCAATCCATTGAACACATTCACAACTACATGGTTATTTGTTGTAACATTGATGAGAGGACCGGGAAACTTCCCGTCGATGGCTATGACCTGTAATCATATTTTTCCAACACTGAAATCAGTCAAATTTTGATCTAAATATTATACTTGAAGTAAAATTAAGTAAAGCAAAAGGGATAAATGTGTTTTAGGCTCCCCAGTTCCCGGTCAAAAATAGTCTTATTCCTAATACTTAAAAAAAATGATTTTGGTCCATGTACATTTGACATTTGGTGAATTTCGTCCTCATCAATCTTCAGTCTCACTGACAAAGTTCTAGCAATCACCAAGAATAAAAGACACGGAACCAAAATCCTAGTTTTCAGAGTATAGGGAACTAGAACAAATTTTGACTGAAAATTGAAAGACCTAGAATATATTTTACCCTAAATCAAATTACCAAAAAAAAAAAAAAACTTACATAAAATGAAATAAGAAATTGAAGAAATTAATGGAAATGACAAAATAACAGAGAAGTGAAAATTGGGGAAGGGAGTCTAAAAAACCGTGTGTAAAAATCCCACAAATCTCAACTAAAATCCCACAAGGGCCTCACCCCAAGCCTTCCAAAAGCTTCAATATTCACTCATACAGCGTAAAGCATGTAGTTCATCAAGAAAATAGCTTGTTTAATCTTTATTTGGATGAAAAGAAAAACAGAAGTAAAACCAAAACTGAAAAAAAAAAAAAAAAATTGCGAAACAGAGACTACTACGTTTTGACGCATTTTCAAGCTATGCAGAAGAAGCCCAATTCCATATACTGGTTTCACATGCATTCTTAACATTTAAAGAATACTAGCACACACGCATGAGGACGTAAGCTGAAGAGAGATCGTAATTAAAAAATTAAACGCGTGTGATTGACAAATAGTACAAAAAGAAAACAAGAGCAACAACCCGAACGAAACCTTCAAAGAAAAGAAGTGGGTTCGATGATTTGCAGTGACCCAGATGAAAAAGCGACAAAATTTCAATGGGAAAGAAAGAACAGAAGGAAGAAGAAACCTGTTGAGGAACACCCAGAGGGGAAACAGTGGTGTAGGAGACGCGAAGTTCAGTGTAAACCGTTGGGTCGCCACCAAAACAGAGTCTTGAGAGCAGAGCAATGTGCACCAACAGAGTGAAGGCAGAGAGAAGCATCTTCATGGTGATTTTTTCAAGTGTGTGCGCAGAACACCAAAAGTTACCAATGGAAAGTTATTGCTACGATTTATATAGCATCTTATGATTGTGAAAAAGTTTCTGGGTTTCTACAAAATCAGAGAGAGAGAGAAAGAGAGAAGAAACGGCTATTTGCATATTTCTAACGCATGACTTGTTATAAGAAAAATAAATAAAATAAAATAATAATAGTAGTAATAAAAAATAATAAAAATAAAATTATTATTTCAAAAAGATAGTGCTACTATTGGGTGGACTTTAATTGATTATTTTTTTACCAGTAATTAGTAATTGGTTGAGTCTGTTGATGTTCTTTTTGAAAACATAAATTCAAAAATCTATATTAATACTTTGGTCTCTTCAGTTTCTATTACTAATTTTCATGTATAGAGAATTTGCAATTTTGAGCATGCGAGTTCTTGTACTGAGCATATGAGTTTTATTAAAACCTAACCTGATATGCCATAAAAAAAAGGAAAATTATTTTTGATAAAATTAATTTTGATAAATTTGACAAAGTTTCTATAAATAAAATTAAAAAAATTAATTTTTTTAAGTTTTAACCAAAATAAAATAAAAAAGGTTTTTTACTTGTCAAAATTTATAAAAAGAAAAACTTTATTAATCTATCATTTTCCCTAAAAAAATATAAGACTCACATCAGAATAAAAGAATCGTTTTTAATTTTGAAAAATTACGCCAATAATTATTAAAAGGAGTGTGAAATTTTAAAACCTTGGCACTAATTAAAAGTGATGTGATATATTAAAATTCATTGAATTTAAATTAAGACGGTGACTCTGAAATTAAGATATTTTAAATAATTAATTAATAATTTTGGTTTAAGTTTCAATACTGTGTATGCTTTTATTTTGGTTTAATTGAATAAAACTGTAATATTATTAAGGTAATTTGTCTGTAGTGTTTTTAATATTATTCTTTCATCATAAATAATTTGAATCAACACTTAATTAAAAGTTGAACTGAAATTATTGAGAGATTAAACTTACCATGAAAAACTAAAATATAAAATTAAATGTCAAAAGACGAATAAAATTTAACGTTAAAAGACGAAAGTTTTAAAAATGTCGCGTCATTTTTAATAATTACTGTACATTAGATTCTTTCCAATTTCTTCTTTGTTGTTCAGGTCAAAACAAACGTTTTCCGTTTAAATTTATCAATTTATTTGGACTTTTTCTTTAAGAAAAAGAAAAACACTAGCTTCAGAGAAAAAAGAAATAATCCAATATGGATAAAATGCTAAATAAAAATAAATATTTTTAATATTTTGAAAAATTAAGTATTAAATATTATCTTTATTCAATGAGAAAATTAATAGAAAAATATATTAGCAAAAAACTGAACAATTACGTCACACAGTAAATTATATGTGTAAGAATTTCAACCTAAAACAATTATATTTTGTAAGATAATTAGTTGGCTCGATATATCTCATTCAATCAATTTTATCGTGAAAAAATAAATAAATGTAGGACTGAATAGTTTAATTTTTTTTGTGTTTAATTTTTATTTCTACTTTTTCATTAATTATTCATGTAACGATTAAAAATATAAAACTAACTTAAAATTATAGTTAGTATAAAAAATATTTGGATAAATGTTTATGAAGAATAATGATTTTACTTTCACTTAAGAAATCTTCTTAATCTACACAGCAATTAAGGAATTTCCAACCATGAGCGATTTTAACAAAACAAGGAAAGAATCGTAAATTTTTTTATTAAACAAATTTAGCATTCTATAAATTTTAAAGATATTTTACTGAATTTCTCTGATCCCTCTCATAATACTCACTTGAAGATAAAATTTGGGGAAAATTAAATAATCTAATTTTGATTCATAGTCTTATTTAAATTGAATTATATTATAAAATTTATAGTGTAAGTTTGATTGAAAATAAATATTATTCAAAATAAAACATTGCACTATTTTATTTTATTTCTTGTCTTTTGGAAAATATTTAGAATACAAATTGCAAAAATAAATATTGGCATCGATATGATCATCAATTAAAAATAAAAAATATGTACTTTTAAAAACATATTTAATTATACTTTTAACATCGGAAATTTAAAGCATGATTATTTTTAGATCTGTAAATTAAAAATAATAATAAAACCAGTTTAATTGTTGGACTTTAATGAATATCATATATTCTTTTTTTTTTTAATATCAAACAATTAAAATGATTTTTTTTTCAAAATTAGTTTGAATAGTTTATTTCTATATTTGAAGGACTAAAATTGTATTTCTTAAAATTTAAGATATATTAAAAATAATTTTTAAATTAGAAACAAAAAGAATTGAAAGGTTAAAAAACATAATTAAACCTAAAACTAATCATGCTCTTTTAGTAAATAATTAATTCAGGTCATCCATACTTAATTCCAATTTGAAAACATTAAGTTCAAATTGTATAAATGGAAAACATTCAACCATAAAAAACAATTTTCTGTATATGTGTGAACTAATTTAAAGAGGACTATAATAAAAATTTACATATATACTATTAATGGAAAGAGAGTTATAATTATAATATATATATATATATATATATATATATATATATATAAATGTGGTATTGAATAAAATAGTGATGCAAAAGGGTGAAAATAGGTTTGTAATGAATATATATTTTCTGTTGTTAGGTTTTCTATTGCCTATTTATTTGTTGTGCCTTTGATATATTTTTAGTCTAGTTTATTTATTCTCGAAAAATTAAATATATTTTTAGTCTTAAAATTAGAATTAGTCTAAATTTAAAATTTTCATACATATTTGTTAAAAAATAAAAAATATTATTTTAAGTTAATTATGTTAAATTGTTTTGATTTGTCAAATTTGTGTTTGTCTTATGTTAGGATTTGAATACATAATTTCACACGTTATTGTGTTGATATCAGTTAGAAAAATATATTTTTTAAAATATAATATTTTTGGTTAAAAAACTTAGCAGAGAAAATGACAAATAATTTCTTAAAAATATTATTTATTAATATTAAAAAGTATACTTTGGTAGTAAAAATAAACTAATAATTTATCAAACAATCTCAACAAATCACTTTAAAAAAAGTTAAATATGTTTTTATCCTTAACTTTTATTAAATTTTAAAATTAGTTCATTTTGAAATTTTGGACCAATTTAGTCTTTTATTTTTTGAAATACGTAAATTTAGTTTTTTTAATCAAATTTTGTTAGGTTTGTTTGATGTTTCGTACGCATTTCAAGATTGTATTTGAGTTGTTTATATTGTTTGTCACATTTTTACTTTAATGTTAAATTAAATATTATTATGAAATGCACTTGAAATATCAAATAAACTTAAAAAAATTTGATTAAAATGACTAAATCTACGTATTTCGAGATATAAAAGACTAAATTGATTCAAAATTTCAAAATTGACTAATTTCAACCAACATTAAAAGTCAGGAGACCAAACAAATATTTAACCCTAACAAAATTTATAAACTCTTCACAAATATCTAAATTCAGTTTCTTAATATGTACACAAAAATAGATTATGGGAGATGAATTTAGAAAAGAAGTTTAAAATGATAATAGTGGTGATAAGGATGTGGAAAACGTAGGACTAATAATAAGAATGATGACACAAAATATTGAAACCTTTTTGAGTATTTGGACTCTGAAAAAGGGTCCACATTCTTACTTAAATGCATCACTTTCTTGCCCCACTTTACACTCTAGATGGACCCTTATCTTAATATATTAATAATTTTCTCACTTTTATAAAATAAATAATTTAATTTCTACATTTAATCTCCATAATTGCAACATACTTTCTATTTTTTTTAATTTAATTTTGGCACGAATTATTATTTATCATTAAAAATAAAAATAAAAATAAACACCAGTTGCTTTGAATCCAACATAATCGTCTAGTCCAATTTGAATTTAATATTTTAAATTTATATTTAATTATTGAACATCCTTTCACACTACGTTGATAAATTGCTACATTTGTAATGTGTATTGCATTAACGTTGTTTTTCTATGTATTGACAAAAAAATGTGGTTTGATAATGACGTATTGATCGATGAAAGCATTGATTGACGGTATTTGATAAACTTGACATTTGTTATTTTCAGTAATTTCAACTTTTCATGTTATATTTATATTATTAAATTTATTAAAATTTATATTATTGATGTTCATAAATTAAAATTGATTTCATATAAATATATTAATTAGTAAGTTAAATTAATTTATCTTAACATTTTTGCATTGCATAAATATATCATTTCAAAAATATTCCTTAAATTTATTTTATAATAATTTTCAATAAAATACAACTAATTATATAACTCAATTATTTTTTTTCAACCATATCAATCTTATTATAAATATTTTATTTAAATTCATTCAAATTTTTTTAACTCAAGTCTTTGGTTCAATAAATTGTGACATTTGATAAAAAAATAATGTGACTTGAAATATTTATTCTCCTTTGAATGAATGAGATTTTATTATGGAACTTTACAACCGTCAAAATAATCAAAAGAACATTTTAAAGATTTTAAAAACCATTTAAGTTATATTGTAATGTTTTATATTATAACTGTAATAAGAATTTGTAAGAATTTGATCAGGTTAAAATACGTTGATATTAAGTTTCTAGTTATGAAGGAAATGGTACAAAATGGACAAATTTTCAAAGAACATATACACTCCATGTTTGTGGATCCTCTTATGGATGATCTTCCTTCCAAAGTCTTTCATAAACACACTATTTGAATGGATGTTTCATAATTTGAGAAATTTTTAGTTTAGTAAAAGTTAGTCATTTATGTGATTTATGTTTTTTGTATTATGAATGCATACTCTTCTTGTATTTGGATAATTTCCTTTTATCAAATTTAAAGTTTGGTATTCAATAGTTACACTTTGTATAATAATATTGTTGGTTGATCTAAATAAAGTAAAGTAAGACAAATTGAAAATTGACATATGCCACTTTCATGTGATTTTCATGCTACACATTTCATGATGAGTTTGAGTCTTTTGATTGTGTCAATATTATTAATTATTGATGGGTTTTGTTGAGATTAATATGATGAAAATCGATTTGGTTCTATGTATTGATATAATTAATATATGATATTAATTGGTCATGACCAAAGAATATAATGGTATAATGGAAAATTTTGAACTCATCAAGTCTAACACATTTAAAAAAATATATATATCTGAAAAATGGAAAATTGTTAGAATTACTGGGTCATTATATATGAACCATTTAAATGTGAACCATTATATATATTGAAAATTTTGACCTCATAAAGTTTATCACATTGGTCATATAGGAATTATTATTCAATTAATTATTATCTTAGATTTTCAAATTAATCAATGTAAATTCTTAATTAATTTGTTAGCTTTCTTGCTATTAACCAAAATACATTTTTAATTCAAAGCAAGGACTTTGTAGGTTAATCATGATAAATTAAATAAATTACATTCTCAATTAAATATTACTATTCTAATAATGCTTATTCTTTTGCCTCATAAAAAGTTAATTAGCCTAAGTACATCCTTGATAATTCTTGTTAAAGTTTTCATCTTTAATCAAAGTACATTCTCAATTATTGAAAAAAAACTCATTCAATCACATGAAAGTTTCTAAATTAAATCGAAATACATTTTCAGTTAAAATAATGATTAATATATTACGTATATTTAATATCATGCTAACTTGCTACATCATAAAATTATTACTTTTACACATTTAATCAAAGTTTTCACCTTTAATTAAAGTACATTCTCCATTATTGACAAAAATTCATTTAATTACGTGAAAATTTATAAATTTAATCAAAATACATTCTCAATTAAAATAATGATTGATATGTTGTGTAAATTTAATATTATGCTAACTTGCTACATTATAAAAATTATTACTTTTACACCTTTAACCAAAGTTTTCACCTTTAATGAAAGTACATTTTCAATTATTAGCAAAAGTTCATTTAATCACATTAAAGTTTATAAATTAATCAAAATGCATTTTCAATTAAAATAATGATTGATATGTTATGTAGATTTAACACCGTGCTAACTTGCTACACTGTAAAAATTACTTTTACACCTTTAATCCAAATACATTCTCAATTATTAGCAAAAATTCATTTAATCACATGAAAATTTTTAAATTTAATCAAAATACATTCTTAATTAAAATAATGATTGATATGTTATGTAGATTTAACACCGTTGCTACATCTCTGCCATTCACGAACAATGTAGCTATAATCTCCAATGACGCACGAGGTGGCTGGAGAAGTGGAGTTGTGGTTTTGTGTGGTGCGCGTGAAGTAGTTTCTCATGTGTGGATGTTCAATCTACTTCGGTGAGGGTTGACGACGAGGACTGGTGGTGGTTGATTGGTTCTGGTAGAGGAACACCAACGAGGTTATGGTGGTGCATTCTGCATATGGGTTGTGTCTAGTGAGATGGGAGGTTGGAGGTTGGAGATGATGATGTGACAATGTCTAATTGGCCATATTTTGAGTGAATTAATTGACGAATTAATTCTATTAATGACTCATTTGAAATATTATGATGGGCCCAATTGTGATTTAATAAAATATAAAGACTTATTGGTTATTATTATGGGAAGTGATAATAAAATAAAGATAAAGATAAAATAAAAACCAACTTGAT